>Ga0228702_1000218_pt1 | contig 49125 bp, 46 predicted proteins | sample McNCre217_Aug_MG_2_FD_178018 | JGI IMG/M metagenome (GOLD analysis project Ga0228702, IMG submission 178018) | Freshwater microbial communities from McNutts Creek, Athens, Georgia, United States - 20-17_Aug_MG | ecosystem: Environmental > Aquatic > Freshwater > Creek | place: USA: Georgia...
GCGCAGCGCTTTTGACCATGGACCGCACAGCGTATGACAACAGCGGACGGGCCATCGAGTACGGTCACCACTGCTACCGCCCGGACCTCTACTCGTTCGAGGTAACCCTGGTCGAGAAGTAACCCCCAGCCAGTTTTTATTCAAAGTCCCCGGCAGCCACCGGGGACTTTGTGCTATCAAAGATAACTTTTTGGTAATTTTTGGTGGAACGTTCCACCTGGTGAAATTGCCCGATTGATAGAATGTTCTAACAAACTTCAATTCCCTAAGTTGAAAGCTGCCACAAATGACTCAAAAAATCCGCATCGGCCTAATCGGCACCGGTCGCATCGGCCAGGTTCACGCCGCCAGCATCGATGCCTCTAAAGACTTCGAACTCACCTACGTGGCAGACACCATCGTGGCTGGCGCCGAGCGCATTGCCGCTCAGTACGGCGGCAAGGTCACCGACGACCCAGAGGTGCTGCTTACCAGCGGCGAGGTAGACGCGATCCTGATCGCCTCACCTACTTCAACTCACGTCGGCCTCATCCGCCGCGGCATCGAACTCGGTCTACACGTTCTGTGCGAGAAGCCGATCGACCTGGACATGGCCCGCGTTGACGAGCTACGCGATGCAGCGGCTGGCGCAAAGACTGTTATTGCCCTGGGCTTCAACCGCCGTTTCGACCCTAACTTCGCAGCCGTACAGGCCCGCGTTGCCGGCGGCGAACTGGGCAACCTGGAGCAGCTAATCATCATCAGCCGCGACCCAGCCCCTGCACCACGCGAGTACATCGCGGTCTCGGGTGGAATCTTCCGCGACATGACCATCCACGACTTCGACATGGCCCGCTTCTTCGTTCCAAACATCGTTGAGGTTTCGGCTATCGGTGCCAACTCGTTCTGCGATTACATCAAGGATGAGAACGACTTCGACAACGTGACCGTCACCATGCGCGGCGCAAACAACGAGGTCATCACCATCGTCAACTCGCGCCACGCTTCGTTCGGTTACGACCAGCGCATCGAGGCATTCGGCGAGCAGGGCATGCTGGTCGCCAGCAACGTCCAAGCCAACACCGTTCGTGCCTACAAGGCCGACAGCGTTGAGGCAAGCGACGCCTACCCAAACTTCTTCCTGGAGCGCTACGCCGAGGCATACCGCCAGGAGCTGCACGCCTTCGGCCAGAGCATCATCACCGGCAACGTGACCAACCCCACCTACGAGGACGGCCGCGCGGCCCTGTTGCTGGCAAACGCCGCCCTGGAGTCGGCTACCACCGGAAAGACCGTCAAAGTTTCGCTTTAATTCCACTCCTATGGAAGTTGCCCCGGACCGAGAGGTTCGGGGCAACTTCTTTAACCGCAGGTTAACAGACTTCGTATTTCTGAGCGTTAGCCGAGAGTAGCCTGCTCATAGCCTGTTGCAGGTCTGTCAATTTCCTGCCAAACCAGGAAATTCCTAGTTTTCGTTTACTTTCGAACCCTAGTTTGACAATTGGGGATAGCCCCTGAAATAAACAATAAGTAAGGAAGAAATGAGCAAGTTCCTCAAGCGCACTGCGCCCGCAGTGATCGCAGCCGGAGTCCTTGTTGTTGGTCTGGTCACTCCATCCCTCGCGGATGGCGAATCAACACCCGATGCCTCCGCAACGTCAGCACCATCAGCTTCATCTAACCCAACCAGTGGCGATGTACGCAGTGCCACTCCAACCCCCGATTCCAACCCGGACGCCGAAGCAGTAGCGAAGTTGTCGGACGCCTCAATAGCCATGCTCTCTAGCAACGAGGTGGAGCACTGGTCTGCCAGCCAGACCGCGGCGCTGAGCCCGGACCAGCTTGCAGCGCTAACCCCGGAAGCCCTGGCGGCTCTCAGCCCAGAGGCACTCGCCGGACTTAGCCCAGCCGCCCTGGCAGCGATGCCGGCGGCAGGTTTCAGCGCCCTTGGCACCGATGACATCGCCAAGCTGACACCAGAACAACTCGCGGCGCTCCCAGCCGGGCTCGCCGACCTCTTCACCGCGGCACAGGCCGGAACCTTGACCGCTGACCAGGTTGCCGCGCTTACCCCAGACGCCATTGCAGCGCTTTCGCCGGATGCCGTCGAGGCACTGGGCCTGGCAACCTTCGCGGCGATGACCCCGGACCAGCTGGCTGCGCTCTCCCCTAGCGCACTGGCAGCCCTAACCGACCTGCAGGCGGAGCAGCTGACCCCCGATCAGGTGGTCAACCTAAGCGTGACCGATGTGGCGGCTCTTACCCCAGAGTTCATAGCTGCACTCAGCGCCGATGCCCTGGCGGCGCTTGATCCGGCAGCCTTGGCTGGCCTCACCCCGGATCAGCTGGCGGCACTAACCGCCGGCGATGTCAAGGCTCTCACCGCAGATCAGGTGGCAAACCTGACCAGCGACGCCCTGAGTTCGCTATCGGGTTCGCAGGTAAAGGCCATGAGCCTCACCCAGGTACAGAGCATCGACCCAACAGCAATCACCGGACTAGCGCCGGCTACGGTTGCTGCGATTCCAGCCAAGGAACTCAAAAAGCTGAGCAACAGCCAGCTGGATGCTCTCACCGCCGAACAGGTGAAGGCGCTGACCAAGGCTCAGAAGAAGTCGCTTTCCAACAGCCAGAAGGCCTTGCTGACCAACTAGTCGGTTAAGAAAAGTTGCCCCAGACCTCGTGGTCTGGGGCAACTTTTGCGTCTGCTAGATGCTTGCGATTACTCCGCGTAGGAACTCCACGCTCTGCTTAGCGAACTCGACCGGGCCTAGGCCATCGCCAGGCTCGGCGTTGATCACCAGGTCCTGCTCCAGAACAAACCAACCCTGGTAACCCTGGGTCAGCAGGTTGCGCACGATGTCGGCGATTCCCACGTCTCCCTGGCCCAGCGGCTTGTACATTCCGGCAACAACGCCGTCGTAGTAGGTGATCTCGCCCGACTGAACGCGGTCTGCCTTCTGCTTGTCTACGTCCTTTAGGTGCGAGTGAGCCACACGGCCGGCGTGCTCGGCGGAGAACCAGACCGGGTCGGTTCCACCGATGAACATGTGGCCGGTGTCCAGGCAGAACGCGATGTTGCTGCCCTCGACCACACGCAGCACGTCCTCGCGGGTCTCGATGATGGTTCCCACGTGTGGGTGCAGCACGGCCTTGATGCCCTTGCTGGCCGCGTATTCGCTGATTCGGTTTAGGTTGCTAAAAACGCGCGCCCACTGTGCGTCATCCAATTCCGGACGCTTTACGTCGTAGCCGTCCAGGCCGCTGTCTGCCGCGAGCACCAGGGTGTCGGCGCCGGCCTCGACGTAGGCCTTCAGCTCTTCGACGACTGCATCCATCGGGTCGACGTCATCGCGGTGAAGGATCACCGGGAAGAATCCGCCCACGGCGTGCATGCCCAGGGTTGCCAGGGTCTTGGCTCGCTCGGCCGGCTCAACCGGAAGGAAGCCAAGCGGACCGAACTCGGTGGCTACTAGGCCAAGGTTTGCCATCTCCTGAAGCACGCGCTCCGGGCCCATCTGGTGACCCCAGCCCGGTACTTCACAGACACCCCAAGAGATTGGGGCTCCGGCGATCTTGTTGTATTCCATGGTTAGGCCTTTCGCTTTGCGCTGGTGGTTCCGGCGGTTGGGTTAATGGTTTTCCAGCTGCGGTCCGCTGCCGACTTCTCGGCTGCATCCAGTACGGCCGCCGATGCCACTGCATCGTTAATGTTGGAGTTCTTGGCTTCCTGACCAAGGATGGCCTCTACGAACTTGCGAGCCTCGATTACCTTGAGGTCGTCGTAGCCCATCGAGGTGCCGGCGCCCGGTTGGAAGGCACCGAAGTCACCCATGCCGTGGCCGGCCATGACTCGACGGTAGCCCATCTCCACTCCGCGACGAGCGGTGGTGATCTGCATTTCGTTCATGCGCTCGAAGTCCCAGATGAACGAGCCTTCGGTGCCGTAGATTTCCAGTTCGTAGCGGGCGCGTGGGCCAACCAGCGAACGCGACGCCTCCAGGGTACCGACCGCTTCTTCGCCGAACGAGTTTGAGGCAAAGTGAACCAGCATGCCGGCGTAGTCCTCGTTCTCGACGTCGCCCATCGGGCCGCCTTCGATTACGTCGAAGTGAGTGCCCTTGCCCATCTGCTGGATCGGACGCTGCTTGTAAGTGGTGCTGGTCAGCGCGGTTACCTCGGCTACGTCGCCGATGACATACTGCACGAGGTCAACCAGGTGACCCATTAGGTCTCCCAGAACGCCGCTGCCGGCGAGTTCTCGCTTGAAGCGCCAGCTGAGTGCGCCGTTTGGCTCCGAAGAGTAGTCGGCGAAGAAGATTCCGCGCACGTTGGTGATACGGCCGAGACCTCCATCGGCGATGAGCTGCTTGGCGTATTCGATTGCCGGTGCGTGACGGTAGTTGAATCCGATGGTGGTAGTGACCCCGGCGGCGGCGGCGGCCTCCGCGATCTCGCGGGTCTCGTCAACGCCACGACCCGCCGGCTTCTCCAGCCAGACGTGCTTACCGTGTGCGATGGCCGCGAGGGCGATCTCCTTGTGGAGGAAGTTTGGCGAACAAATGGAGACGACGTCTACGTCTGGGTTTCGCAGCACCTCGAGGTAATCGGCCGTTGCCTGCTCGTAGCCAAGTGCCTCAATTGCGAATTGCTGGCGGCTTGGCTCCGGATCGGCGGCGATGACGAATCTTGGGGACACTGGAAGGTGTGGGTAATTTGCAATCAGATCGGCGTAGGCACGGCTGTGTACCTTGCCCATCCAGCCAACGCTGATGAGGCCGATGCCGAGTGTGTTTCGAGTCATTTAGAGAATCCATAAATTAGGGGTTTGATAGGACATACTTACAATAACAATCTTTCGGGTTTGTTCTCAACTAAGCCTAAATATAGTTATCTCGATTGAGTATCGGTTTGATAACGGAAATGTTGCCTAAGGAAATTAACTCGAGTTGTTAGGACATACTGGCTTTTGTTGGGTTTAGATCCGACAACCCTAATTACTCAAAGATGAGAGGTAACTCATGTCGTTCAAGTCAAAGGCAATCCTCGCCGCTGTAGCTATGACTGCTGCTGCTGCGCTGGTTGTTCCAACCGCAACTGCTGCAAACGCAGCACCTAAGACCTACAAGATCTGTGTTTACACCCACGGTGACGGCGGTACTTTCTGGTCCGTGTTCCAGAAGGGTGCTGTAGCAGCTGCTAAGGCACTCGGCGTAAAGCTGGACTACCAGGGCGCAAACAACGATGCATCCAAGCAGGCTGCAACCATCGCCGCCGGTATCGCTGCCGGTTGCCAGGGTCTTGCTACCTCGGTTCCAGACCCAGCTGCAATCAAGACCGCAGTTGCTGCTTACGTCAAGAAGGGCATCCCTGTAGTAACCGCAAACTCCGGTTCGGACGTTTCGCAGTCGCTCGGTGCATTCACCCACGTTGGCCAGGACGAGACTGTTGCTGGTGCACAGGCTGGTCTGAAGTTCAACGCAATGGGCCTGAAGCACATCCTCTGCCCAATCCAGGAAGCCGCAAACATCGGTCTGCAGGACCGCTGCAAGGGTCTGGCCAGCACCTTCAAGGGTAAGGTCACCAACTTCAACGCTGATGGCGCACTTGCCGACCTCAACGCTGCAACCCAGAAGATCAAGGCTGCTCTGCAGGCTGACAGCAGCTACGACGGCGTCTTCGCTCTGAACGCAGACGTAGCAGCTAAGGCTGTTCTGCCAGCAGTTCAGGCCCTGAAGGCTAACATCACCATCGGTACCGTTGACATGTCCCCAGAGGCTCTGAACGACATCAAGGCAGGCACCATCGCCTTCGCTATCGACCAGCAGCAGTACGCACAGGGCTACATGAGCGTAGTTCTTCTGTACCTAGCTCTCTCGAACGGCAACCAGCTCGGTGGCGGCCAGCCAATCTACACCGGTCCTGGCTTCGTAACCAAGGCCAACGTTGCTCAGGTCATGAGCCTCGTAAAGGCTGGCACTCGCTAAGAGTCCCACGAGAGCCTCGGCTCTCATAACGAGAATGGCGGGCTGCTGTCCCAGCAGCCCGCCATTTTTCTTGTAGTAGTTTTTTGAAAGGCAACACAATGTCAAATACGACTGACGAGCGCGTACGCCGCGCCTCAGTTTGGACGACGGTCATGCGTCGTCCCGAGGTGGGAGCCCTCCTCGGTGCAATTGCAATCTTCATCATGTTCAGCTTCACCGACACCACCGGTAACTTCGCCAAGCTCGGCGGCGTTGCTGGCTGGACCGACGTAGCCGCACCTATCGGTATGGTCGGTATCGCGGTGGCACTACTCATGATCGCGGGAGAATTCGACCTCTCCTCCGGTGTAATGGTTGGTTCCGTCGGTCTGATCATCGGTATGCTCGTCGAGCTGTTCAACATGAACATCTGGCTGGCAATCCTCATCGGAATGGCCTTCGCCGGTGGCGTTGGCTTCCTTAACGGATGGCTGGTCGTAAAGACCAAGCTTCCTTCGTTCATCGTTACCCTGGCCACCTTCTTCGTGCTCAAGGGTGCCAACCTGGCCTTCACCATGATGGTCACCGGTTCGGTACGCGTTACCGGAACCGACCAGGCACCTGGCTTCCAGACCGCGTTCAACCTGTTCGGTAGCACCTTCAACATCGGCGGCGTTGACTTCCAGATCTCGCTGGTCTGGTGGGTACTCATCACCGCAATCGCGACCTGGGTTCTCACCCGCACCGCTTTCGGTAACTGGATCTATGCTGCCGGTGGCGATGCCAACGCAGCGCGCAACGCCGGTGTTCCGGTTGAGCGCACCAAGATCGCTCTGTTCGTAACCACCTCGCTGACCGCCGCCTTCGTCGGTGTGATCTTTGTTCTGCGCCTTCAGGGCATGCAGGCAGGTCAGGGTGTCGGCCAGGAGTTCTACTACATCATTGCTGCCGCTGTTGGTGGCACCCTGCTCACCGGTGGTGCCGGTTCGGCTATCGGTGCTTCGATCGGTGCTGCACTGATGGGAATGGCGTACATCGGTATTCCGTTCTCGCTGTGGAACTCGGACTGGACCAGCACCTTCCTTGGTGTAATCCTGTTCGCAGCCGTACTGATCAACAACTTCATTGGCAAGCGTGCACGAGGAGGTAAGCGCTAATGGCAAATGCACTTGAACTACGTAATGTAGAGAAGAGCTTCGGAAGCGTAATCGCACTCCAGAACATCAACATCGAGGTCGAAGAGGGCGCAGTCACCTGTATCCTCGGCGACAACGGTGCCGGTAAGTCCACCCTGATCAAGATCCTCAGCGGTGTACACAAGCCAACCAAGGGTGAGTTCGTTGTAGCTGGCGCGCCAGCAGACTACGACTCCCCACGCGACGCCCTGGATGCCGGTATTGCTACCGTGTTCCAGGACCTGGCTACCATCCCCCTGATGTCGGTCTGGCGTAACTTCTTCATTGGTAACGAGATCAAGAAGGGCTGGGGACCATTCCGCCACCTTGACATCAAGACCATGAAGGAAATCGCTAAGCAGCAACTGCTTGCCATGGGCATCGACCTTCGCGACACCAACCAGCAGATCGGCACCCTGTCCGGTGGAGAGCGCCAGGCAGTAGCCATCGCTCGCGCCGAGTACTTCGGTGCAAAGGTTCTGATTCTGGATGAGCCTACTTCGGCTCTGGGTGTTCGCCAGTCGGGCATCGTGCTGAAGTACCTGCTGAAGGCCAAGGAGCGCGGTGTTGCTGTGATCTTCATCACTCACAACCCAAGCCACGCCTACCTGGTTGGCGACCGCTTCTTCCTGCTGAACCGCGGACAGCTGCTGAACCGTTTTGAGCGTGACAACGTTCAGATGGACGAGCTGACCAAGGCCATGGCCGGTGGACGTGACCTTGAGACCCTGACTCAGGAGATCGAGGCAGTTCGCGGCCGCTAGGCTACGCAAACAAAGAGGTAGGGCCGGGAGAAATCCCGGCCCTACTTTTTTAAGCCAACCTATTGGGAGACAAAAGCTTTGGCTTGATGCGGCACTCCCACGATTGCAGTCGGTTAGAGTGCCGAGTCCGCGCGTGAAGCGCGGAAGACTTTGTAATGACATTCTAACAAGTGCCGGTGGGGTTGGCAAGGGTTGGCCGTTAAGGCTGGGCCTAAACGCTGGGCGTGACACACCTGCATAAACTGCCCCGACAGAGGCGCCACAAAGCCAAGTCCCCGTTCGTTCACCGCTCCCCTGCCTTCAGTCACGCACCAGCACCACACACCCGGGGAACGGCATACCAATTCGACCTCAAGTTGCCACACTGAGGCTCCCATTAAAAGGCGAAGCGCCTGGGGACTCAATCCCAGGCGCTTCTTCCCTAATTACTAGTTGATGACGTTGATCGTTCCAGTCAGGCTGTTAAGTTCGCTGACGAGTTCTTCCATCGCTTCGCCACCGGCCATCAGGTCGGTGATTTGCTCGCGGGTACGCTCACCCTTGGCAAAGTCATCGGCCTTCTGTCCGCGAATCAACACGGCGAAATGATCACCCACGGTTAGGGCATGGCTAACGTTGTGAGTTACCAAAACCACGGCCACACCTTTATTGCGCGCCTGCATGATTATTCGCAGAACGTGGGCAGCTTCCTTGACACCTAGCGCAGCCGTTGGCTCGTCCAGGATCAATACGTTGGCACCAAAGTGCACCGCGCGGGCGATGGCACAGGCCTGGCGCTCACCACCCGAGAGACCACCGATGAGGCGGTCACCATCGGTGACGCGAGTAATACCCAGGGCCTGCATTTCGCGGACCGCAGTCTCGTTGGCGAACTTCTTATCGAACCACTTGAATGGACCGAATCCCTTGGTCGGTTCGGATCCAACGAAGAAGGATCGACCGATAGACATCAGAGGGAAGGTTCCGCCGAACTGGTGAACGGTAGCGATGCCTTCGTTGCTTGCATCCTTTGGGCTCTTGAAGACAGTAGGTGTTCCATTGACCTCGACAACACCGCTAGTTGGCTCGTGGAAGCCAGAGAGCACCTTGATCAGAGTCGACTTACCGGCACCGTTGTCTCCCAGGAGACAGAGCACCTGCCCTGGGTAGATGTCTAGAGATACGTCGTCTAGGGCCTGGTAGCCGGCAAAGTTCTTGGAAACGTTCTTTAGGCTGAGGATTGGAGTTGCGTTGGACATTACTTTTTCTCCTTCTTACCGCCGGAGAGAGCCAGGCGGCGGAAAGTGTTGTTGGTGAGAACCGCAATCAGCAGCAGGATGCCCAGGATGAGGGCTGCCCAGTCGGCATCCCATCCGGTGTAGTAGATGCCCTGGTTTACGACACCGAAGGTGATGGTTCCAAGGATTACACCAATGGTGGATCCGTAGCCACCGGTAAGCAGAACACCACCGACGACAACCGCGATGATCGAGTTGAATACGAACGACTGGCCGTTAGCGACCTGGGCGCTGTTGTAGAGGCAGGTCTGAATAACGGCTACCAGAGCTGCACCAAAACCGCTGCCTGCGAAGAGCGCGATTCGAACCTTCGACACCGGAATACCGGTCGCACGAGCCGAAACCACGTCGCCACCGATTGCGTAGATCCAGTTACCCCAGATGCTCTTGTAAAGAATGAGAGAAACCACAAGGGCCACGATGATCCACCAGACGATGGCGACTTCAAATTTGCCGCCGAGGAGGATGCCGAACATGCTGTGGAAAGGCTCGTCAGCGGTTACGGCCACCGAGGTGGAACCGGTGATTAGACGAGTGAAGCCAAGGGTGATACCTGAGATCGCGAACATCGTTGCCAGGGTAACCACGAAGGATGGAAGGTTCGTCTTAGTGACTATGAATCCGTTGAGAAGGCCCACGCCGGTTCCGAATGCAAGTGCGAGGAGAATTCCAACGATGGTAGGAAGGTGGTAGAAACCGCTGGTGATGGCGAAAACCATCGAGCTAGATGCCAGCACGGAACCTACGGAGAGGTCAAGATCTCCAGCGATCATGACCATGGAAACTGGGAGGGCGATGATGCCCAGCTCGGCTGCTACGTTGAGCCAGCTGGCCCAACCGCCCAGCTCGGTGAACTGTGCGCCACCGGCAATTGCGAAGAAGATGTAGACCGCCAAGGCTCCGATTAGAGCGCCAAACTCTGGGCGGCGAACAAGGCTTCCGAACGAGAAGACCTTTTTAGTCGATTGACTCATGAAGATAAATCCTTTAAGTAACTAGGGGTTTGACCCGGGTGGGCTAGCTTGGCCAGCCCACCCGGAATCAGAGGGGTTACTAGCGAACGCCGCCAGCTACACCGGTCTTGACCAGCGAAACGTTGGTCTTGTCGACGATTGCTGGACCAGTCAGAACTGGGCTGGTTGCTGGCTTGATGCCATACTGCGCGTACTGCCAAGCAACCGAAGTTGCCAGGTAGCCCTGCAGCCATGGCTGCTGGTCGATAGCGAAGAGCTGAGTGCCCTTGCCAATGCGGTCCAGGGTGGTGGTCGACATGTCGAAGGTAGCGAGCTTAACCTTGCCGGTCAGGCCTGCTGCGTCGATTGCGGCAGCCGAGCTGTCTGCATCCTGAACACCGAGGGTTACAACACCGGTGATGGTCTTGTCCTTGGCCAGGGCAGCCTTGACGGCGTTTGCAACTGCGGTTGGGTTACCGAAGTTCGACGAAGGCAGTGGAAGCTGCTTCGACTTGCCACCGTTTGCCTTCTCACCTGCAGCGATACCGCCACAGCGAGCTTCGTAGTTAGCGTTACCTGGGCCAGTGTTGACACAGAGAACGTTCTTTACGCCAGCCTTAGCGAAGTAGGCGCCACCAGCCTGACCCGCAACACTCTCATCGGAACCGATGTAGGTCAGTGCGCCGGTTGCCTTTACCTCTGCAACGCCACCGGCGTTGTAGATGACGACTGGGATCTTGGCTGCGATTGCGCGCTTGATGGCTGGGTCCTCGGCTGCTGGCACCCAGTCAGCGATGACGATCGCCTGTGCACCGCTCGAAACAGCGGTATCAACAAGCTTGCCTGCGTCTGGACCCAGGTTGTCGTAGTTCTGTGGGCCAAGCCAGGTGACGGAACCACCGGCGGCCTCAACGGCCTTTCCGGCGGCCTCGGCGCCACGCTTAACAACCGACCAGAATGGGTCGCTTGGCATTCCACCGATTACGTAGACCTTGGTGCCTCCGGCTGCGTGTGCGCTAGTAGCGACACCTGCGGTGGTCAGCGCCAATGCCGACACAGCCAGCAGCGATGCCAGCTTTGCAGTACGAGTGAACTTCATGTCACTTTCCTTTCATTTTTTTTAGATACCGCCGGTCTTTTTGACCTTTGGCAATCCTCGGTTCAGACTTTGCTGCCCATCTGTCCGAAGTCTTTATTTAGTAACCCGCCTGCTTTGCTGCGGCGAAAAGGGTGTCGCACGCGAACTGCAGGCCCTCGATGCGGCCCATGCTCACGTCTTCGTGCTCGATGTTGATCCACATATTTGTATCTAGGGCGTCGCAGGCCTTGATGAACTCGGCCCAGTACTCTGCGGGGTGACCCTTGCCAACGGCAACGAAGTCCCAGGCGCTGTTCTTCGGCCACTCGTTTACCCACTCGTCGCCACCTAGGTTTACGCGGTTTTCCGATGGGTCAAGAACACGGAAGCTATTGTCCAGAACACCAACGAGTGCGGCGTTGTCCTTGTTGACTCGCACATCCTTTGCAGCGGCGTGGAAGACCAGATCGCCCAGTTCCTTTACAACGGCAACTGGATCCATCTGCTGCCAGAACAGGTGTGATGCATCAAGCTCGACACCAACGTGAGTCGCACCGGTTCGTTCGACGAGTTCACGGATAGTTGGCACGTTGAACACCACGTTCTGCGGGTGCAGTTCAAGGGCAACCTTGACGTCTAGATCTGCTGCAATTGCGTTCGCCTCACGCCAGAACTTGGCAGCGATGTCGAACTGGTAGTCGATGATTCCCATCGAAGATGAGTTCCAGGCGTTGACTACCCAGTTAGGCAGAGTCGCGCCGGGTTCTCCCCCAGGCAGACCCGACATGGTGACCACGCGGTTCTGGTTTAGACGACGCGCCAGCTTAATGGAACGAATAACATCCGCTGCGTGTGCGTCACCGATCACGGGGTTTGGGTGCAGCGGGTTGCCGTTGCAGTTCAAACCGGCAAGCGAAACTCCGGCATCCTCGAACAGCCCCAAGAAGTCGTCGCGAGCGGTATCCGAGGTGAGAATGTCATCGATGTTTGGGATGTGCGTTGGAGGCAAGAATCCACCGGTGTTCAGCTCTAGACCCTCGAGGCCAAGGTCTTTTACAACCTTGAGCGCCTCTGGCAGGCTGCGGTCGTGAAGGATTGCGTTGTATACGCCGAGCTTCATTTCTATTCCTCCTAGAACTTCTTTAGGTAACTTGGGGTGCTGGCTGGAACCGCTACCGATGCACCATTTGCGTGGTAGCTTTCGATGACGCTGTTGAGCATCTCCATGTTGTGGATGCCGTCCTCGAATGAGGCACAGAATGGCAGGGCCGCTGTCTCTGGCAGACCGGCAACCTCCTGCAGGAAGGCGCGGTTCTGGAAGAAGAACTGGTCATTCTGGCCAACGTTTACGCCAGGGGCATCGACGGCTAGACCTCCCGCGATGTAAGGGTGGGCCGGGCCAACCTGAACGGTTCGGAAACCGCTCTGACCTGCCTTGGAGTCGTTGAGCATAAGCTGGAACTCGCCGTTTCGGCGCTGGTCAAACACGGCGGCACCGTTCTCGCAGTAAACCTCGAAGGTCAAGCTGGTTGGGTGCCCGGCAGCAACGCGCGAAACTTCGATAACACCTGCAATGCCGCCGAAGTCCAGGGTGAAGCCTGCGTAGTCGTCGTTTTCTACCGCTTCAAACTTGTCGGAAACCTCGGCCTTGTTGTGGCCCATCACTGCGCCAGTTGCAACCGGACGCTCCTTGATGCTGGTTACGAACCGGGCTCCAGATACCGACTTGACCGACTGTCCAGCGATGAACTCGGAAACATACGAGATGTGGCTACCGACATCTGCCAGAGCACCGGTACCCATGGCGCCCTTGTAGCGCCATGCCATCGGTGCCATTGGGTCTGCCGAGTAGTCGGCCCAGTAGCGACCACTGAAGTGAAGGACCTTGCCGAGCTGACCCGAGGCAATGATCTGCTGGATAGCAGCGATTGCCGGGTTACGCAGGAAAGTTAGGCCGATGCGGGCAACCGACTTGGAGTTATTTGCCGCAGCCACCATGGCCTGCGCGTCTTCGATGGTGTCGCTCAGCGGCTTCTCGCAGAGGACGTGCTTGCCGGCAGCCAGCAGGCCCTCGACGATCTCGCGGTGCAGGTGGTTGGCAACTACTACGCTCACGGCGTTGATGTCTGGGTTGTCTGCAATTGCGCGCCAGTCGGCGTCGTGGCGCTCGAATCCGAATCGATCTGCTGCAGCCTTGCCGAAGGTCTCGTTTACATCGCCGATGGAGACCAGGCGAACCGGTGGCAAGTCACTTCCATAAAGCGAAGTTGCGGCGCGATAGGCGGCGGCGTGGCCGCGACCTGCCATACCCGCACCGATTACTGCTACACCGATGGTCATTGTGACTCTCCTTTGAGGCTTACTGCTAAGTCTGATTTGATTCTTTGTTGGAGCGCTCCAACTTGGACCGCTCCAATCACAGTAGCCTGTGGCCGCCTAGTCGGCGCAACACAAAACGCCAACCGTTACTTTTTCGTTATGGAGCGCTCCAATCCGTGCCACGATAGGCTTATTACAGAGGCTGACACCGCCCCGATCTAGAATTGAAGCCAAATGAGCGATATCGCCAAGGAAGCAACCAGGGCCACGATCTACGACGTGGCTCGCGAGGCCGGCGTTTCCAAGTCACTGGTCTCACTGGTGATCCAAGGAGACGAACGCGTTTCCGACGTGCGCCGCAAGGCCGTGATGGACGCCATCGAAAAACTTGGCTATCGCCCTTCGCGCGCGGCCAAACTCCTCGCGGGAAATAGTTCCAAGAGCATCGGTGTAGTCATCGACGATTACAGCAACCTGTGGTTCGTTGGAATCCTGGCGGGAATTCGCAAGGTTTTTGATGCCGCCGGTTATCAAATAACCGTCAGCGATCTCCACAGGGTCAGCAATAGCATCGAAGATCCCGTCGATACTTTTCAGGCGCTCCATGTTGATGGAATCGTGATTGCTACCGAGCCTGACTCCCTGAGGGACCGTGCCTACGATTTCCCGGCGGTGTTGGTTGGCGACCGAATGCGCGAAATTCCTGGCGTTGACCAGGTGACCAGTGACGATACCCTCGGTGGCTACTTGGCGACCAAACATCTCATCGGTTTAGGGCACAAGCGCATCGGGCACATCACAGGAATCGGTGGAACGGCGGCAAAGCGTCTATCCGGTTATCAGAAGGCAATGTCCGAGGCCCACCTGACACCAGTGGTTTCCGGAATCGGGAAGGCTACCGACGAACGTACCGGCTTCGAGGGTACGGCCGAACTGCTTCAAACGTCCCCGGAGCTGACTGCTATTTTTGCCGCGAACGACTACATGGCTGCCGGCAGTTATTCGTATCTTCGGACTTTAGGGAAACGCGTACCCGACGATATTTCCCTCATCGGCCACGACAACTCCCCTACCGCGTCCGAGTTCAACCTGAATCTGACTACGGTTGCCTATAACGACGACGAAATAGGAACCAACGCGGCAAAGGTGCTTCTGGGAAGAATAGAGAACCCAGCTAAACCGGTGGAACGAATTGTGATTCAGCCAATTCTGATCGCCAGAAAAAGTACGGCTTCGCCTAAATAAGTAATGGCCCTCGGGATTCAACCGGAGGGCCATTATTTATTGGTGTTTTATCTGTGCTTTGCGATGAGGTCCTTGATGGCCTGCAGGTTCGCCTGCGAAGCCTCGAAGTTGCGCTCGTTCTCCGAGAACACGCTGGAGCACATGATGCTCTCAGGGTTATCTAGGAAGCCATTGGCCTTGAGCCCCCGGAAAATCTGATCGAAGTTAACGTCACCGTCGCCGACCAGCAGGTGCTGGTGCACTCGCACTGCGTTACCCGGTGGGTTTGTGATGTAACGGAGACCGTGGCTGCGGGTGTGGTCCATGGTGTCACTCATGTGTACGATACCGACGCGACCCTTTGCGGCCTCCAGGATTGCTTCCGGCTGGTTGCCCATGTGGAAGGTGTGCGAAGCCACGTAAACCATGCCGAAGTTCTTCGAGTTGATGCCGCGGATTACGCGCCAGGCAGCGAGACCGTTCTCCACGAAATCATCCGGGTGCGGGTCGATGAACACCTTGACGCCCGACTTCTCTACCAGTGGAACAAGCTCTTCCATGCTGCGGTAGAAAGCGCGCTCCGACTCCTCCGCTTTTTCCGGGCGACCCGAGAACTCGGTGCCGATAACCGGAATCTCCAGCTGCTCGGTGATCTGAAGCACACGCTTGAAATAGCGAACTGCGGCCTCACGGGCATCTGGGTCCGGGCTCGACCAACGCAGCACAGGAAGAGTGCTGGCCAAGCCAACTCCGGCATCCTTGGCTGCCTTCTTGAATTTGGCAACCAGGTCGTCATCGGCCTTCGGGTGGTTGAAGAACGGAATCAGATCTGGGTGAGGCGTGACCTGCAGCCACTCGTAGCCGGCACGCGCCGCGACCTCGGGAAACTCCAAAAGCGAGTGCGTGTGGTGGAACGGGGTTGGATCCAGTGCAATCTTTACCATGTAGTCTCCTCAAATATTTGCAAGCATCTCCATTATCATTGGAGCGCTCCATTATTCCTAATTGTAGAACGCGGGACGCGGCGAGTATGAAACTTCTGCGACCTTGCCAGAGTGAAGCGCCTCGAGACCGGCTTCTACTGCCGCTGCCGCAAGGTAGCCGTCCCAGGCGCTTGGGCCATCGATGGTTCCCTTCTTAACCGCGTTCACCCAGCGCTGAATCTGAGCGTCGTAGGCAGCGGCAAAACGGGTCTTGAATGACACGTGTTCGGCCGTGGAGATCTTCGAATCGAAGAAGCGGGTCATACCCGCGGTGCGACCAATCTCGGCGATTCCCTTTTCGAAAACAGCCTCGGTCTTGACCTGGTAACCGAACTGGACTGACACGTTCATCTCGACGGTTGCAAGAACACCGGATTCGGTCTCCAAAAGGGCGAGAATCGGGTCGTTCAGGCCTTCGGGGTTCAGGGTGTTGCGTTTCATGTGGCGCACCTGAATCGACTTGATTGGGGAGTTTGCCAGATAGCGCACAACATCAATCTCGTGTACCACCGAGTCGAAGATCAACATATCGTTGTGATAGGTGTCCGGCACGGCAGGGTTACGGTGCGCACAGTGCAGACCGAGCAGCTCGCCCTGGTCACGGTTCGCAATTAGTTCCCGAAGCTCCATGTACTGGGCATCGAAGCGACGCATGAAGCCAACCTGGATTAACTGCTTTCCAGTTGCAATCTCGGCCTCAACCATTCGTAGGCTGGAGGCGGCATCTGGGGTAAGCGGCTTCTCGCAGAGAATAGGCAGCCCGGCAGCCAATGCCGGCAGCAGAACTGGCTCGTGGAATTGACCCGGGGTCGCAATAAGTACTGCGTCCATTGCATCAGCGGCAATTGCAGCTTCAATATTTGGGTACCAACTAGCGCCCGGGGCGTTCTCCAATGCCGCCTTCGCGCGAGCCTCATCCGGCTCAACAACAGCGCTGACAGTCGCGCCGATGATTCGGTTCTGGATGCGAACTACGTGGTCCGCACCCATCATGCCGGCTCCGATGACGGCAATTCTCAAATCAGACATTTATTACTTTCTTTTGTTCTAGATGAATCGTGCTGCGTGGGTGCAGGAACCGATGTGCTCGCGGGTGCGCTTGGCGATTGGGAATGGGAAGTCGACGTCGCAGCCGTACATGTCCTGCTCAACGATCGCGAACATCTCTGGATTGATTTCGGCTGCCTTTTCGATGATCGGGGCGAACTCCGGGACTCCGACGCCACCGGGCTCGGTCATAACGCCCTTTGCTACGGCATCCACGAATGGGAGGTCGTTCTTCAACGCCTCGGCCAGAATCTCAGGGTGCACCTGCTTAAGGTGCAGGTAGCCGATGCGCTCAGGGTGGGCATTCATGAGCTTTACGTTGTCGCCCAGGTAATAGGCAAGGTGGCCGGTGTCCAGGCACAGGTTGGTGTACTTGGCATCGGTTTCGGCCAGGAATCGCTCGACCTCGGCATAGGTGCCGATGTGACTATCCGCGTGACTGTGGAACTGCTGGCGGATACCGTACTCTTCCCAGAGCGCCTTACCGAGACGGTCGTGACCGGCTGCCAACTTCTTCCACTGCTCGTCGCTGAGGGTTCGGCTCTCAAGAACCTCACCATCCTTGTCGGCACGCCAGAGGTCCGGGATTACAACCAGGTGCTCGGCGCCTAGTTTGCTTACCAGACCGGCAACATCCAGCGCCTGATTCCAGGCTCGCTCCCACTGCTCGTCGCCCTTGTGGAATCCGGTGAATACTGTTCCCGCAGATAGCTTGAGGTCGTGCTCGGCCAGCACATCGGCAAGTTGGTTTGGATCGGTCGGCAGGTAACCGTAGGGCCCCAGCTCAATCCAGTGGTAACCCGAGGCCTGAACCTCATCGAGGAATCGCTCCCACGGTACTTGCTTTGGGTCGTTCGGGAACCAGACACCCCAGCTGTCTGGGGCGGTTCCTACACGAATAGTGCTGGTCATTTTTGATCCATTCTCAAATCTAAACTTGTGATTTCTCCGGCTTAATTCGGAGAGTTGGGTAGCGCCGGGCTCGGGGACTCAACCCGAGCCCGGCTTTTCCCTAATTACCCAAAGAGGCACGGTAGGCACGAACGCCTTCGGCGCCACCTACCACTGCTGCCGTGAGTTCTTCAACGCTGGTCTCTTCCTTGCGCACATCCAGAATCTTTCGACCGTGATTCATCACGATGTGACGATCACAGACCTGGTAGGCGTGGTGGAGGTTGTGCGTAACCAAGACAGAGCTGACGCCCTCGCCTTTCAACTGACGCAGGTAATCCAGCAAAGCTTCGGTGGCGCGAACTGCGAGCGCCGAGGTTGGTTCATCCAAGATGAGAAGGCTGCGCTTGAAGTGCACGGCACGGGCAATAGCGACTGCCTGAGCCTGTCCACCGGAGAGCGACTGAACCAGCTGCTTAGGAGACTTAATGCCCTCGATAGAGACCACGCTGTCAAGCACCTCGGCGGCAATAGTGTCCATCTCCTTCATCTTCATAAAACCGAGAGCGTTGGTGATCTCGCGGCCCATAAAGATGTTGCGGGTGATGGTCATCTGCGGCACAAGTGCCGAGTCCTGGAAGATGGTCTCTACGCCTAGGCGCTCGGTCTCCTCACGGTTTACGTGTTCGACCTTCGAACCGTCCCAGTAGTAGTCACCACCGGTCGCCGGTACTACGCCCGACATGATCTTGACGAGGGTTGACTTACCGGCACCGTTGTCACCTAGCAGGCCTACTACCTCGTTCTTGCCAATCTCAAACGAGACGTTGTCCAGAACTGTGTTTGGGCCGTACTTTTTGGTGATTCCGTCGAGGCGGAGAAGGGCGTTACTCATCGTGCCTTTCCTTCCATTAGCTTGTTGAAGATCGAGGCAATCACGATGGTGATACCGACGAACACTGTGATGTAGAAGTAAGGTGCCTGGCCAAGAATCAGACCGTTCTTGATGAGTTCAATAAGAGCTGCACCACAGATCATTCCGATGACCGAACCGCGACCACCCTGGAGCGAAGTGCCGCCAACTACCGCCGCCGCAATAGCGAATAGCGTGAAGTCCTGGGTTGCGTTTCCACCGGCCTGCATAGAAGAGGTGCGCACCGCGATCATGATCGAAGCCAAACCAACAAGCCCACCGTAGATAGCGAATGCCATGAGCTTGACCTTGCGCGGGTTGATGGAGATGGCCTCCGCCGCAGCAGTGTTGCCACCGACGGCAAAGATGTGGTTACCGAGGCGGTGACGGTGCAGGAAGAACCAGGCACTTACACCAACAATTACCAGCCAAACCAACTGGGAGCGGAATACCCCGAAGTCGTGCGCGAACAGGAACTCCATGAGTCCGTTGCGGTTCTTGTCTTCGATCATTGCTGCCTCGGTGCCGTTCTCCCAGATGGAGGCACCCGCCCAGAAGAAGCTCATACCGAGGGTCGCAATGAACGACGGGATCTTGGTGAAGACCACGATTGCGCCGTTGATCAGCGCAATCAGCGCACCGGAGAGGATTGCGGCGATGATTGCCGGGAACAATCCAAACTTTGCATCCACCTGGATGAACACGATTGCGTTGAAGGTTAGCGATGCACCGAGCGATAGATCGAACTCGTCGGCGACCATGAGAATACCGGCGCCAATGCCGAGAATCGCAAGCACCGGAACCGCCTGGGAGATAACACCCGAGAGGTTATTGGAGTCCAGGAATGGGAAGTCGTTTGGGATGATGAGGCCGGCTACCACATAGCCAGCGAGCAGAACCAGCAGAACGATGCTGATTTCGAAGGCGCCGCGGCCGCGAATGAACTGGAGGTTGTACTTGAACGCCTCTAGGCCGGACTTTGGTTGGTTGTCGGAAATCCGACGGACCCGAGTAATGGACTCGGTGGAAGCAGGCGCCTCTAGCACTTCAGGCTTGCTTTCATTGCTCATGATAATTCCTTGTTGTCTTTGCTTCGAACTGAAGCTTGGAACTGTATTTCAGAGATTGGGGGTCGACCGACTTGCGATCGACCCCCAATCCCCTAGTGCTCAGACTTAGTAGCGGATGCCCTTGAGGTCTGGAGCGGTGATGTTGGTGATGTTCGACTTGTTCAGCAGGCCGTTACCACCAGAGTTGATGTTGGCAGGCGAGAAGCCGAAGTCCATCTCGAGCACAGTCTGCATTACCGACTGGAAGCCCTGGACGTAGCCCTGCTGGTCTGCGGTTGCCAGGATGGTTCCAGCCTGGATTCCCTTGACGATTGCAGGAGCGGTGTCGAAACCGATCACCTTAGTGGTGGTGTTACCGGCAGCCTTCAGGGCAGCTGGCAGGTTGCGGTGAGGAGTACCACCAACAGGGATCATGAACTTGACGTCCTTGTTTGCAACCAGGAAGGTGGTCAGGGCGTCGAGTGCAGGAGCGTCATCGCCACCGGTGCGCAGCCACTGCTTCTGTGGCATTACGTCCGCACCCCAGGCCTTGAGGGTGTCGTAGACACCGCCACCACGCTGGAGAGCGTAAGGCTGGTCTGGCTCTTCTGCAGTGATCTCGACCTTGTCGCCCTTCTTGATCTGACCCGAAGCGATCAGAGTCTTGGCTACGGTTACACCAACTGCGTAGAAGTCCTGGCCGACGAAGCCGTCGACGCAGTCAGCTGCGGTTGCAGGCGCTGGCACGTTGTAGGACATGACGATGATGCCCTTCTTGTGTGCCTGGCAAGCCACGTCAACCCAGGCCTGGCCTTCGTTGAATGGCATAACGATTGCAGCAGGCTTGCGCGAGATAGCGGTCTGTACCAGGTTGACCATTGCAGACGAGCTGCCGTTTGCAGTCTGGTGGGTGAACTTGAGGTTGCCGAGCTTGCCTGCGTCCTGTGCACCGTGCAGGATCTGAGCCCAGAAGGCGTCACCGGCTGGGTCGTAGTAGGTGAAGAAATAGGCACTGCGGTTCTTGGCGCGCTTACCGAAACCGTCGCTGAGTCCACCTGCAGCTTCGGCAACAGTTACCGAAGACATGGTCAGGGCGAGCACACCAGCAGCGGCGACGAGTACGGCACCGATCTTCTTTGGAGATAGCTTCACTTCGTTGTGTCCTTTTTTGTAATGGAAAGCCTCTAAAAGAGGCATTGGAGTGTTTCCACTACAGACACTAACCGAGGGTTAGGGCAATGTCAGGACATTTTCGGTAACGACTTGATAACTAAATCGCTATTTTTTACTTGCTCGTGCCAGCGATACTGCCTTTTATTTACTGGGTTTAACTCTAAATTTGCTTTCGTGATTTGGCTTGCTCGTGCTAGTGCGAATGATGAGCTTGCTGCTGGTCAGGTAGGTCTGCGACATGTACTTTTCGCCGCGAATCCGGGCGGTCAGATCCAGAATTGCAGCTGCTGCAAGCTCTTTGTGGTCCTGTCTTACTGTCGTGAAATTCAGGTATGGATAGCGCGCCAGAGTGTCGTCATAACCCACGACCGACACGTCTTCGGGGAACCGGACACCGGCCTGCAGCATGCGGTGGGTTAGGCCGGCCGCACTTTGGTCGTTGTTGCAGACGATTGCCGTGGGTAGACCCTTGCGCTTCAGCATCTGGTCGGCAGCCAGAGCCCCGCCGCGCTCCGCGAAGTCGCCGGAGACGCGCACCACGTCTAGTGGCAGCCCGTGCCGTCTCATTGCCTTTTCGTAGCCAGCAAGTCGGAACTCGGCGTCCAGCATGTCCACACCAATTACGTACGCGATCTCCCGGTGCCCAAGGCCAATCAAGTATTCGACGGCGGAGTCAACGCCTACCTCACCATGGGACGACACGACGCCACACCGAACCTTGTCTAAGCGACGACCGATGGATACCAGCGGTACCTCGCGGGCAAGTTTTTGGAGCCTCGTCACGCTCAGATGCGAACCAACGATGATCAATCCGTTAACCCGATGCCCCAAAAGGCCTTCAACCGCCGCATTTTCATCGTGGTCTTCGTCCACGGCGGCAAGAACCAGATCCAGGTTGGCGGACCGCGCCTCGCTAGACAGCGCAGGCAGCAGCTCGGTCATCGATGACTCGGCCGGATGGAACATCAGCCCAATGGTTTTAGTTGCGTCCGCGCGCAGCGACTGTGCCGCCAGATTCGGTCTATAGCCGATTTCCTTGGCAGCCGCGCGGATCCTTGCTTCGGTCTCCGCCCCCACGCCGGGCTGTCCGCTAAACACCAGGCCGACTAGCTGCCTGGACACTCCCACCATTTTGGCCACATCGGCCATGGTTGCCGGGCGTGCTCCGCGGGCCGAAGCCTTTTCGCGTTTTGGATTAGTTGCCATTCCTACATCCTAGAAAAGAATGAGCGGGCCACCTTGGATGGTGACCCGCTCAACTGCTTAAGCCAAATCTGGCTTTTTAACTACTTGCGCTCCGAAGCGCCCTTGCCGAGCAGCTTCTTCTGCTTCTTCAGGGCTTCCTGGTAGCCGGCGTAAGCCTGCTGAGTGCTCTCCAGGGTGGATTCCGCGGTGATTGGTACATCCCACCAGCCGAGGCCGTCTGGGGCGTAAACGGTCGGGTTGGAGTTGATGTGAATCAACACCGGGCCACCCACGTGAGCCTTGGCCTCTGCCATGGCCTCCGTTAGCTTGGCCAGCGCGTCGGGTCCAGGCTCGATCTCGATGACCTTGACGCCGTAGGAGCGCGCGTTGGCCGCTAGGTCGATAGGCAGACGCTGGTCACCCTCATGGTTGTTCTTGGCGTGGTCCTTGAAGCGGTACTTGGTTCCGTAGCGCTGGCTGCCAACGTCTTCCGAGAGGTGGCCGATAGAGGCATAACCGTGGTTCTGGATCAGCACGGTGATGAACTTTAGCTTCTCCGCCACCGCGGTCAGCAGCTCGGTGTGCAGCATCAAGTAAGAGCCGTCGCCAACCATGACGATGGCGTCGCGAGTCTTGTCGGCACGGGCAACGCCCAGACCGGCGGCAATCTCGTAACCCATGGTGCTGAAGGCGTACTCGACGTGGTAACCCAGCTGGTCGCGCACGCGCCACAGCTTGTGTAGGTCGCCAGGCAGCGAACCGGCGGCACAGACCAGCACGTCGCGTGGGTCGCTGGCGGCCTGAACCGCACCGATGATCTCTGGCTGACCAGGAAGGTCAAGCTTCTGGTCGACGAAGCTGGCGTCAACCGCGGCATCCCACTCGGCCTTATCGGCGGTGTACTTGGCACGGAAGTCCGCAGGAACCTGGTAGCCGGCAAGGGCTGGGACCAGTTCCTTTAGGCTCTCGCGGGCATCGGCGACCACCGGAATGGCAGACCCGTGCTTGAAGGCATCGAAGCTGCCGATGTTGATGTTGATGAAGCGCACATCGTCGTTCTGGAACGCGGTGCGGCTGGCGGTGGTGAAGTCGCTGTAGCGGGTTCCGATACCGATGATTACGTCCGCTTCGGCTGCTGCCTTGTTGGCAGCCGAGGTGCCGGTTGCACCTACTGCACCGAGGTTTTGTGGGTGATCCCAATTCAGCGAACCAACACCGGCCTGAGACATTCCAACCGGGATTCCGGTGGTCTCAACCAACTCCTGGAGCAGCGCGTGGGCATCGGAGTAAATCACGCCACCACCGGCGATGATCATCGGCTTCTTGGCGCCGGCAATCACCTTGGCCGCGGCCTCGATGACTCCCGCGTCTGGGCGTGGACGACGAATGTGCCATTCGCGGTCGGCGAGGAATTCTTCGGGCACATCGATGACTTCGGCCTGTACGTCCTCTGGCAGAGCAATGGTGACGGCACCGGTCTCTACCGGGTCGGTCAGCACGCGCATGGCACCAAGCAGGGCCGAGAACAGCTGCTCTGGGCGGGTGACGCGGTCGAAGAAGCGCGAGATCGGCTTGAATGCGTCGTTGACGGTCATGGTTGCGTCGTGTGGAAGCTCCAGCTGCTGAAGTACTGGGTCTGGTGCGCGATTAGCGAAGGTGTCACTAGGAAGCAGCAGTACCGGCAGACGGTTGGTGGTTGCAACCGCGGCGCTTGTGAGCATGTTGGCGGCACCGGGACCAACCGATGCTGCACACGCGAAGACGCTGCGGCGGCGAGTCATGCGGGCGAAGGCAATTGCCTCGTTGGCCATGCCCTGCTCGTTGCGGGCGTGGTGGAACGGCATCATGGTTGGGTCCTCGACCGATGCCTGCAGCAGGGCCTGAGCCAAACCGGCAACGTTACCGTGCCCGAAGATTCCGAACATGCCCTCGACGGTGCGGACGCGCACGTCACCGTCGACGGTGTACTGGTGCGAAAGGAACTCTACGATTGCCTGACTGACGCTCATGCGGCGAGTTGCCATGGTTATCTCCTGCTGCTTGATTCTGTTTTGCCGATTATTCGGCGGTATAAGGAAGTCTTGGGTCCGCATCCTCGTGGTGCCAGGTCTGGCGGATCCACGCGTGATGGGGGTCATCGGTGATGTTCCAGCTGCGGTCCGGGTCTGGGCCGGCCATCACGTTGAAGAAGTAAAGGTCGTAGCCGGGTGCCGCCATTGCTGGGCCGTGCCAGCCGTAAGGAATGAGGCCAACGTCGCCGCTGCGGACTTCCTCGGTGATGTCGATCTCGCGCTCGTCCGAGGCATAGGCGCGCAGGTATCCAACCGGGTCTGTCTCGCCGGCCGGGTTAAGTCCGCGGGCAACGGCGGTCTCGAAGTAGTAAATCTCCTCGAGGTTGCTCTCGACGCCCGGAACATAGGTGTCGTGCTTGTGCGGCGGGATGCCGGACCAGTTTCCGGCCGGAACCACGACCTCGACCACGATGAAGCGGCTGGCGTCAAGTGACTCTGGAACACCAAAGTTGTGTACCTGACGAGTCGAGCGACCGGCACCGCGGATGAAGATCGGGACCTCGGGAGCAGGCTGGAACTGCACCGGCTTTAACTCTCGGGCCGGAGCCTCGCCAATCAAAATGCGGCCGTCTTCGCCCTGGATGCGAATCTCGGTCTCCATCGGCAGGTACAGCACATCGCTGGCGCCGTGGAACACGGACTCGCGCCCCTTTAGGAACTGAGTCTGGAACTCCGAGGAACCCGCGACCCGGTACTCCACGGCCGCACCCTTGCCCTCGAGTGGCAAAAGGATGCGCTCGATGCCGTCCGCCGGGATGTGGAACTGGCGACCCTCCCCTAGGGTGCCAACTCGCATACCGGTGTGTGCCCAGCCGGGAAGCGTGGCGTCAACCACGCAGTCCCAACCGTCACGGGCAAGCTCGCCGTTTTTGTAAAACCAGGTCATCGGGTGTTCCTCGGTGTTGCTATCGGTGCTGGAACAGAACTAGTTCTGTGGGAAGCCCAGGTTGATGCCACCGTGGCTTGGGTCCAACCAGCGGCTGGTGATCGCCTTGCCGCGGGTGAAGAAGTGAACGCCCTCGACGCCGTGCGCCTTGGTGTCACCGAAGGCCGAGTTCTTCCAACCACCGAAGGAGTAGTAGGCAACCGGAACCGGGATTGGCACGTTGATACCGATCATGCCGACCTCGATCTCGTTCTGGAAGCGCCGAGCCGCGCCACCATCGTTGGTGAAGATGGCGGTACCGTTACCGAACGCACCCGAGTTGATGAGGGCAACACCCTCGTCGTAGCTCTTGACGCGGACGATCGACAGCACTGGGCCGAAGATCTCCTCGGTGTAAACCTTGCTGGTGACCGGAACGTTGTCGATCAGGGTTGGAGCCAGCCAGTAGCCCTCAGGTGCGCCATCGAACTCGCCGGTGCGGCCGTCGACGACAACCTTCGCGCCATCGGCCTCGGCGATGTCGATGTAGCTTGCGACCTTGTCGCGGTGCTGCTGGGTCACCAGTGGGCCCATGTCGCAGCCTCGGCGTCCGTCGCCGGTACGCAGCTTGCCCATACGCTCCACGATCTTCTCGATAAGTGGGTCGGCTACTGGCTCAACCGCTACAACCACCGAGATGGCCATGCAGCGCTCGCCTGCCGAGCCGAAGCCCGCGTTGATAGCCGAGTCGGCTACCAGGTCTAGGTCTGCGTCTGGCAGAACCAGCATGTGGTTCTTGGCGCCACCGAGGGCCTGAACGCGCTTGCCGTGGCGAGCACCGGTCTCGTAAACGTACTGTGCGATTGGGGTGGAACCGACGAACGAGATTGCCTGTACGTCTGGGCTGGTGAGCAGGCCATCGACCGACTCCTTGTCACCGTTCAGAACGGTGAAGACGCCGTCTGGCAGGCCGGCTTCCTTTAGCAGCTTGGCCATCCAGATTGCCGCCGATGGGTCCTTCTCGGAAGGCTTCAGGATTACGGCGTTACCGGCAGCAAGAGCGATTGGGAAGAACCACATTGGAACCATTGCAGGGAAGTTGAATGGGCTGATGATTCCAACCACACCGAGGGCCTGGCGGGTGCTGTAGACGTCTACGCCGGTCGATACGTTCTCACTGTAGAAGCCCTTCAGCAGGTGAGGGATGCCGACGGCGAATTCGACGACTTCCTGGCCACGGGTGATCTCGCCCAGTGCGTCCGAGAGGACCTTGCCGTGCTCGCTGGTGATGATCTCTGCCATCTCACCCTTGCGTGCGTTCAGCAGCTCGCGGAACTTGAACATCACTGCCTGGCGGCGGGCCAGCGAGAGGTCGCGCCAAGCCGGGAATGCCTTGTTTGCGGTCTCGATGGCGAGTGCGATCTCGTCCTGGTTTGCCAGGGCTACCGACTTGGTCTGGACACCCAGTGCTGGGTCGAAGACTGGTGCGGTACGACCAGACTTGCTTACGTACTCGGCGCCGTTGATCCAGTGGTTGACTACAGGAAGGTTGCTCATTTGAATCTCTTCTTTGTTTGGTTCGGAAACTAAGTTTTTGGGATTACTTGTTCGGGTGAACTAGCGCGGCTGCGGCATCGATGGCGCTTACGACGTCACCGTTGGCAGGGTAAAGCAGGCTGCGTCCAACGACGAGGCCTCTCACGCCCGGCAGTGTCAGGGCGTTTGCCCAGTCGGCGAAGAGCTTTTCCTCTTGGCCTTCGGCTGGGTCGCCTCCGAGTAGCAGGGTTGGCAGGGTGGTCGAAGCCATCACGCGGTCCATGTTTGGAACCACTGGAAGCTTCATCCAGGAATAGGCGCTGGAGTTTCCAAGGCCCGAAGCGATTGCGACCGACTTGATTACGGCCTCGGTGCTTAGGTCATTCTTGATCTTGCCGTCTACCCATTCGCTCATGAATGGCTCGAGCATGATCGGGAGCTCCGACTCGGCTGCCTCGTCGACTGCCATAGCGGTTGCTTCCAGGGTGGTCACGGTGCCGGCGTCAGCCAGGTTGACGCGAACCAGGTTCTTGGCGAAGTCCAGGCCATCGCGGACCATGCCTGCCACGTCGTAGCCGGTGTAGCGGTCGTCCATCTCGAAGCTGGCGCCACGCAGACCACCGCGGTTCATGGAACCGACGACGACCTTGTTGTCCAGGCAACCCAACAGAGCCAGGTCGTCGATGATGTCTGGAGTGCCAAGCACGCCGTCGACACCCGGACGCGACAGCGCGGTAGCCAGGCGGGTCAGCAGGTCGTAGCGGTCGGCCATGGCCATCTCGTCGTTGCGGACGCCCAGGGCGCCGCGGGCAGGGTGGTCGGCGGCAACAATGAAGAGCTTGCCATCGCCATCGATGATTGGGCGACGCTTACGGTTTGCGTATACCTCCGCCAGCTTGCCTGGATTGGCAGCGCGGGTGTTACGCAGGGCTTCGAAGTCCAGCTGCAGCATTAGTTGAATCCCTTCAGAATTTCTTCTACTTCTTGGGCGGTTGGCATTGCGGTGGAGCATTCCAGGCGGCTGGCAACGATTGCGCCGGCCACGTTGGCGAACTTGAGGATGCGCTCCAGGCCCCAGCCCTGTAGCAGACCGTGGCAGAGTGCGCCACCGAAGGAATCACCGGCGCCGAGTCCGTTGACTACGTCGACGAAGTATGGAGGCACCTCAACGCACTCGTCCTTGGTCTTGGCAAGCACGCCCTTAGGGCCCTGCTTGACGATTGCCAGCTCGACACCGCGCTCCAGCAGGGCATCGGCGGCGCGCATTGGCTCGGTCTCGCCCACCGCAACCTGGCACTCTTCCTTGTTGCCTACTGCAATGGTCACGTGCTGCAGCGCCTTGGCGACCTGCTCGCTCGCGTCGGCCGGGTTGGTCCAGAACATCGGACGGTAGTCCAGGTCCAGGATGGTGTGCTCGCGCTTCTTGCGTGCCTCCCAAGCCACGAAGTGGCTGGTGCGGCTTGGCTCCTGGCTCAGGCCGGTCACTGTTGCCCAGTAGATCTTGGCGTTGTGAATGGCGTCGAGGTCGAGTTCCTTCGGGTTGATCACCAGGTCTGGTGCCTTTGGCTCGCGGTAGAAGTACAGCGGGAAGTCATCCGGTGGGAAGATCTCGCAGAAGACAACCGGGGTAGGCAGGCCTGGTACGTCGGAGACGAACTCGTCGCTCACACCGAGGCGCACCAGCTCCTGGTGGATGTACTTGCCGAATGGGTCGGCACCGGTGCGGGTGATGACCGCGCTCTTGTGGCCGTATTTGGCCGCAGCGACTGCAACGTTGGTTGCGCTTCCGCCCAGGAACTTACCGAAGGAGGTTACATCCTCCAGACCAACGCCGATCTGCTGCGGGTATACGTCAATGCCTACTCGGCCGATGGTGATTACATCGAAAGGCTGCTTGGCCTCGGTCATCGTTGCTCTTTTCGAATCTTTAAGACTTTGTAATGACATAGTAACATTACCGCCAGACTAAATGTAAAGACCCGCCGTGCCCAAATCGTTATGTTGTCAGGACAAAGTTGCGTGCAGGTTAGACTCGCGCGACCCGACCGGCTTCAGGCGGAAGCCCGAGCACCCAAAATGCGGTGGCCAGTAGCACCGCAGCCATGGCAACTATGGTGGGCTGGAAGGCGTTGCCAAGAGACACCAATAGGCCCACGGTTGCCGCCAAGCCAAGCGCGGTGGCAACCTGGTGCACGGTATTGCTGAGCGGGCTGGCGAATGCCATGCGTTCCTTGGGTACGTCCAGGTATTGCATGGACATGTAGGCAGTGAACCCGGTGGAACGGGTGGCGCCGCTTACATAAAGCATGGGTATCAAAACCCAGAGGCTAGTATTGGCGCCCACGAAGGCGAACCCGGCCAAAACCGCCGCACCGATCACCGTGGACCAGACCAAAACGAAGCGGTAGCCCCATCGGCGAACCGCGAAGTTAGCGAACGGCTTGATGGACAAGTTGCCGGCAAAGAGCACCATCACGGTGAGGCCGGCCAGGGTAGCGGACCAACCGAAGCCGGTCTGGAAAAGCAGCGTGAGAATCACCGGTACCGAACCAATGACAAGGCGGTAAACCGCACCCGCGCTGTTGCTGGCGCGGAAGGTGGCGAACCGGTAGACGTCCAGGTGCAGCAGCGGATCTCGCGCCCGACGCAGCCACATGACGGCGCCCGCACAAACGGCCAGACCAATCGCGATGAAGCCAAGCCGGCCCGCCGAAGCCCCCTGGTCCACCAACCCCAGCGCCGGAATCAGGGTGCACAACCCGAGGGCAAGCAGCACCGCACCGACCCAGTCCAAGCGGCGCGCTGGCACATCGGTGCGCTTGGATTCCGCCAAACGGTAGCTGGCAATCGCTTCCACGATGCCGATTGGCACATTGATCCAGAACAGCCAGCGCCAACCAAGGTTGTCGGTGATGATGCCGCCGATGACCGGGGCCACAACCGGTGCGGCGAGCGCCGGCCAAACTAGGTAAGCCGTGATGTTGAGCAGTTTGTCCTTGGGGGCTTCACGCAGGATCGCGATTTGCCCAACGGTCATCATTACCGCGCCGCCGACGCCCTGAAGGATGCGGAATACCGTGAGCACGGTCAGGTCCTGGCTTGCGCCACAGACCCAGGAGGCGCCCGCAAAGACCAGGATGCCCGAGGTGAACGCCGCCCTGACTCCGAATCGATCGGTGAGCCAGGCGCAGATCGGGATGGCACCCGCTGCGGCGGCGAAGTATGCCGCCATGGTTATGGATGCCGTGGCTACGTCTACCCCGAGGTCTCTGCCGAGGGCCGGCAGCGCGGTCTGGATTACGGTGCCGTCGAATAGCTCCATGAAGCCGGCCAGGGCCACGAGCAGCGCGAATGCGCGATTCCAGGCGTGTGTCGGCGCGATGGTCATCGGTGGCGTCTCAGGCGTGAGGGCGCGGAGCGTACAAGTGTCGCGTTACCAGCGGTCGGCCGAGTAATCCGACTGGATGCGGCGGATGGTTCCGCTGGCGCTGCGCAGAATGATGCTGTCGGTGCGGATGATCGGACCCTTGCGGCGAACTCCCTGCACCAGGCCACCGTCGGTTACACCGGTTGCCACGAACAGGGTGTTGTCGCTGGTAACCAGCTCGTGAGCCTCGTAGACGTGGTCCATCTTGAGTCCGGCTGCCACACCGCGTGCGGCCTCTTCCTCGTCCTTTGGTGCAAGCACGCCCTGAATGAATCCACCCAGGGCCTTGATGGCGCAAGTGGTGACGATGCCTTCTGGGCTCCCCCCGGTTCCCACGCACATGTCGATGCGAGTTCCGTACATGGCGGCATTGATGCCGCCGGCTACGTCGCCGTCTAGCATCAGGCGAGTGGCAGCACCGGTGGCACGGATGTCTTCGATTAGCTTGGCGTGACGCGGACGGTCGAGCACAGCGATGACCATCTCCCCCACGTCCTTGCCCTTGGCCTTGGCCAGGCGCGTGATGTTCTCCGCGATCGGCATGCGGATGTCGAGGACCCCGACGGCCTCCGGGCCAGCCACGATCTTGTCCATGTAGAACACGGTCGAAGCATCCAGCATGGAGCCGCGGTCGGCTACCGCGATGACGCTGAGGGCGTTCTGACGGCCGGCCGCGGTGAGGCTGGTTCCGTCGATTGGGTCTACGGCGATGTCGCACATCGGGCCGGTTCCGCTGCCAACCTGTTCGCCGTTGAAAAGCATCGGGGCGTCGTCTTTTTCGCCTTCTCCGATAACGATTACGCCCTGCATGTCTACGGTGGCCAGGAATGCACGCATGGCGTCTACCGCTGCACCATCGGCAGCGTTCTTGTCGCCCTTGCCGATGTAGTGGCGGGCGCTGATTGCTGCGGCCTCGGTGGCGCGCACCAACTCCATTCCTAGGTTTCGGTCCGGGCGGAGGTTCTTGACGAAATCTAGGTGGCTCATGGGTGCTGCTTTCTGTTGCTATGGCCTGACAGGCGACGTTGCGCTGTTATGGATAACCATACAGTCAGCGGGCCGCGAACCCCGGCAATGCAGGCAAAGGTTCAACTTTGTCCGGTTAGTGTCAACTTGACACTAAGTACATATTCCACTTAGAGTCATAAATACCCAAAGTCTTTGTTCTTTGTGTTCCCATGCGAGAGGATTACGGATGCAGCCAACCCTGGCCATCAGCACCGTGATCTTTGCGCTGCGCCCGGACGAAACCGGCAAGAAGACCCTCATGTTGCCCCTGGTTCGCCGCATTCGCGAACCATACCTAGGCCAGTGGGCACTGCCCGGCGGCCCGCTGGTCGGCACCGAATCGCTCGAAGACGCGGCGGGCCGAAACCTGCGCGAGACCACCTCGCTCACCCCGCGGTACCTGGAGCAGCTTTACAGCTTCGGAAATCCGCAGCGCTCGGCTGCGGAAACCATGGACGGCCGAGTGGTATCCATCGTCTACTGGGCGCTGGTTGATGCGTCCGAGTCGGAGCGCGCAATCGAGAGCGAAAACGTGCACTGGTTTGCCGCCGACTGCCTACCTGAACTGGCGTTCGACCACAATCTGATCGTGGAATACGCACTTTGGCGGCTGCGCGCCAAGGTCAACTACTCGAGGGTCGCGCACGGCTTCCTCGGTGAAGAATTCACAATGGCGGAGCTGCGCGAGGTCTATGAGATCGTTCTTGGCAAGCCCCTAGACAGGGGAAACTTCCGCCGCAGCGTAGAGGCGTCCGGCACCATCCTCCCTACCGGCAAGGTCCTAGCCGGAGGCAACCACCGCCCACCAGCGCTCTACACCTACGATGTGAGCCGCAGCCTGTCCGACCGAGGACCACTAAACCCTACTTTTTCAAACCGAGACAACACGCACAGCGTGAGCAACTAAGAGAGAGCACCAAATGACCACGGCATCGGTAAACGAACGCATCCAACTGGCAGTCAAGGGCGGAAGCGGCAGCACCTGCAGCACCGACCTGGCGCAGGGACCGTGGGAGTTCGACCGAGGCGTAGCCGAATACGGCCCGGGTGCGTCCTCGGAAGACCACATTCCAACCGGGTCCCCGGTGCAGGCGCAGATTCCAGCCGAGTACCGTGCAGCCAGCGAAGACGAACTGCACGACCGCATTCGCGCCGCCAAGGCCACCCTCGGCGACCAGGTGGTCATCCTTGGCCACTTCTACCAGCGCGACGAAATCGTTCAGCACGCCGACTACCTGGGTGACAGTTTCCAGTTGGCCGTTGCCGCCACCAAGCACGCCGAGGCCAAGCACATCGTGTTCTGCGGCGTGCACTTCATGGCCGAAACCGCCGACGTCCTCAGCAACGACGACCAGAAGGTAATCCTGCCCAACCTGGCTGCCGGCTGCTCGATGGCCGACATGGCTGACCTGGCGAGCGTCGAAGACTGCTGGGAACAGCTGACCGCCATCTACGGAACCGAACCAAACGCCGAGGGCAAGGTACCGGTCATTCCCGTGACCTACATGAACTCTTCGGCGGCGCTCAAGGCCTTCTGCGGTCGCCACGGAGGCATCGTCTGCACCAGTTCCAATGCGCAGACCGTGCTGGAGTGGGCCTTCGAACGAGCCGAGCGCGTCTTGTTCTTCCCGGACCAACACCTGGGCCGAAACACCGCCCTGGCAATGGGCGTCGCGCTGGAACAGATGCCACTCTGGTGGGGCCGTAAGGCGCTGGGTGGCAACGACGAGCAGGTCCTGAAGGACTCCAAGGTAATCCTTTGGAACGGCTTCTGCAGCGTGCACAAGCGCTTCAACGTTGGGCAGATCGAAAAGGCACGCGCCGAATTCCCCGGAGCCCGCGTAATCGTTCACCCAGAATGCCCGATGGACGTGGTTCAGGCCGCCGATGAATACGGCAGCACCGACTACATTCGCCGCGCCGTCGAAGCCGCAACCAAACCAACCACCTTTGCCATCGGCACCGAGGTAAACATGGTTCAGCGCTTGGCCGCCCAGTACCCGCAGCACAACATCTTCTGCCTAGACCCAGTGATCTGCCCCTGCAGCACCATGTACCGCATTCACCCGGCCTATCTGGCCTGGGTTCTGGAGGAACTGGTGAAGGGAAACACCGTGAACCAGATCATCGTGGACCACGCGGTTCAGAGCGATGCCAAGCGCGCGCTAGAGCGCATGCTGGCGGCCAAACCGTAACCACGCCCAAAACTGGCAAAACCACCACCAAACCGAAAGCACTAAGTGAAGGTAATCGTTGTAGGCAGCGGAGTCGCCGGGCTACTTGCCGCCCTCAAGGCGTCTAAGCAGCATGAGGTTACCCTCGTCACCAAGGATGTCCTGGGCGAATCCAACACCCACTACGCGCAGGGTGGAATTGCGGCGGTAACCAGCACCGAGGACAGCATCGCCGAGCACGTTCATGACACGGTCTACGCTGGCGCCGGCCTCTGCTGGGAGCCAGCCGTGCAGGTGCTTTGCGAACATGGCCCCGAGAGCCTAAACGAACTAATTCGATTCGGCGTCGAATTCGACAAGGCAGAAAAGGCCGCCGCGGCCAAGGCAGGCAGCGAGTTCGCGCTGGGCCTAGAGGCGGCGCACTCCCACGCCCGCATCCTGCATGTTGGCGGCGACGCCACCGGTGCCGGCATCAGCAACGCGCTGGTAAAAACGTTGCGCCGCTCGAATGCCACGATCCTAGAACACACGCTGGTTACCGATCTGGTTTTAGATAACGCTCGCGTCGCCGGCGTTACCGTGTTTTCATCGGATGGCCTGCGAACCCTGGAGGCCGACGTGGTCGTACTGGCATCCGGTGGCGCCGGCCAGCTCTATCGCCACACCACCAATCCATCGGTTACCACGGGTGACGGCGTTGCCCTGGCGCTTCGCGCCGGCGCGGTTCTGGCCGATCTGGAGTTTTACCAGTTCCACCCAACAGCACTTGCGGTTCCGGGTTCGTTCCTGATCAGCGAGGCGGTTCGCGGAGAGGGCGCGGTTCTCATCAACAACCGCGGCGAGCGGTTCATGCCCAAGATTCACCCGATGGCCGAACTGGCCCCGCGTGATGTCGTGGCCCGCGCCATCCAGCAGGAGATGCTGGCTCAGGGCGGTGAGCCGGTCATGCTGGACGCCACCGCGCTAGGGTCCGAGTTCCTAGCTAACCGCTTCCCCAGCATCAGTGCGGCCTGCCGCAACTACGGCCTAAACCTGGCCAAGCAGCCGATCCCCGTAACCCCGGCGGCCCACTACTGGATGGGCGGGATCGCCACCGATAGTTTCGGTCGAAGTTCCATTCCGGGGCTCTTCGCGGTTGGCGAGGTGGCCTGCAACGGCTCGCACGGAGCAAACCGGTTGGCGAGCAACAGCCTGCTCGAGTCACTGGTATTCGCAGACAGAGCCACCGAGGTGCTGGATCAGCCCTGGCCGAGCCCGTTCCGCTTCGAACGCTTCGATGCCCAACCACCGATGCGCGAGCTCGAGGTAGACCTGGAATACGACAAGCTGGCCCCGGTGGTAGACCGTGTTGAGCTTCAGACCGTCATGTGGGACCAGGTTGGCCTGGCCCGCGAAGACCTGGGACTCCGACAGGCACGCAATGCGTTCCGGGCCTGGCGACCCCAGAAGCGCGCGCTGCGCCTGTTCACCGACTATGAAGATGCAAACCTGCTGGACCTGGCAAAGGCAGTGACTGCGGCGGCAATGGCCCGCACCGAGAGCCGCGGCGCGCACTACCGCTTGGATCACCCGCAGACCAATCCAGATTTCGCTCGCCCCGTGATTGTCCGAAAGGCCTAGCCATGCTCACCAGCCACATCATCGATGAAGCGGTCACCCGCGCACTGCATGAAGACGCCCCATGGGGAGACGTCACCAGCGACTACCTGATTCCGGCAGAAGCGGTAGCAGTAGCAGTCTTGGCGGCGCGCGAATCGGGCGTGATGGCCGGCGGTCAGGTATTTGCCGCAGCTTTCCGCCTGGTAGACCCTGCCATCCAGGTAGAGCTGCTGGTTGCCGACGGCCAGGCTTTCACCGCCGGGACTCAGCTTGCCAAGGTCTCGGGCCCGGCACGTGCAGTGCTGACGGCAGAACGCGTGGGCCTCAACTTCGTGCAGCGCATGGCCGGCATCGCGACCCAGACCGCCCAGTACGTTGCCGAGGTCGCCGGCACCGGTGCCCGAGTGGTTGACACCCGCAAGACCACGCCTGGAATGCGCAACTTCGAGAAGTACGCCGTGCGCTGCGGCGGCGGCCACAATCACCGCTACAGCCTCTCCGATGCCGTCATGGCAAAGGACAACCACCTGGCCATCCTCACTCGAGGCGGCAAAGACCTGACAACCGAACTTCAGCGCGTGAAGGCCGAGCTCGGTCACACCACTCACCTCGAGGTAGAGGTTGACCGCCTCGACCAGATTCCGGCGGTGCTGGCGGGCGGGGTTGACACCATCATGCTCGACAACTTCAGCCTGGAAGACCTGCGAGCCGGTGTTGCGCTCATCGCCGGCCGCTGCTTCATCGAGGCAAGCGGCGGGGTAAACCTGAGCACCATCCGCGCCATCGCCGAAACCGGCGTGAACATCATCTCGGTGGGTGCCCTCACCCACCAGATTCACTCGCTAGACCTTGGCCTGGACGTAGAAATCAACTGATGCTCTACCTGGACCACGCCGCCACCACCCCGGTACGTGCCGAGGCGCTTAAGGCTGCGTGGCCATACCTCACCGAGGAATTTGGCAACCCGTCATCGGTGCACGAGGCGGGTCTGCGAGCCAAGAGCGCGCTGGACTGGGCGCGAAAGACCTGTGCCGATTGGCTGGGTGTACTGCCCGAAGAAATCATCTTCACAAGCGGCGGCTCCGAGGCCAACAACCTGGCGATCAAAGGCATTTGCTTGGCCAATCCGCGCGGAAAGCACATCGTTTCCTCACCGCTTGAGCACGAAGCCGTCCTGGCCTGCCTCGAATACCTGCAAACCTTCCACGGCTTCGAAGTGACCATGCTGCCGGTGGCCGGCGATGGCAGCATCGAGGCCGATTCCCTTAGAGAAGCCCTCCGACCGGACACCACCCTGGTGACCCTCATGGCTGCAAACAACGAGATTGGCACGCTCTACCCGGTGGCCGAATACGCGGCGGTAGCGGCCGAATTTGGTGTGCCATTCCACACCGATGCGGTGCAAGCCGCCGGCTGGATAAACATCAACGTGCAAAGCCTTGGCGTGCAGGCTCTCAACCTCAGCGGACACAAGTTTGGCGCCCCAAAGGGCAGTGGACTGCTCTATTTGAGCCGGCGCCTTGCAGCCGAGCCGGTGATTCACGGCGGCGGCCAGGAACACGGCTTCAGGAGCGGCACCCAAAACGTGGCGTGGGCGGTTGCTTTGGCTGTTGCGCTGCAGACCCTCGAGCCATCCGAGGTTAGCGCCTCCAAGGCGCGCGCCGTCACCGCCGCCTTCATCGAAGGAGTCCTGGCCAATCACCCAAACGCGCGCCTAACCGGCCCGCAGCCGGAATCTGGCAGGCGCCATCCGGCAATCGCCAGCTTCACTTTCGCTGGGCTGAACGGGGAGACCCTGTTGCTTGAGCTCGAAAACTCCGGGGTGGTTTGCTCTAGCGGTTCGGCATGTGCCGCTGGGTCCGACGAGCCAAGCCACGTGCTGCGCGCCCTTGAAATCGATTACGACACCTGCCGCACTGCCGTTAGGTTCTCTTTCGGTCACGATGCCAATGCCGATCAGTCAGCGCGGGCCCTAGCCGCCCTAACAGACGCTATCGATAGGCTTGCCAGATGAAAAGCCGCAGACTTCACAAAGCCTGGATTGTTGCCGGAGCCACATTCCTGACCCTGATCGCCGCCGCCGCTTTCCGTTCCACCACCTCGGTGCTGTACATGCCCATCGAGATGGAATTCGGCTGGAACCGAGTTACCACGAGCGGCGCCGTGGCCCTAAACATAATGGTTTACGGACTGACTGCGCCTTTTGCCGCAGTGCTCATGAACCGCTTCGGTGCCAAGCGGGTTGCCAGTGTTGCCCTGCTGCTGATTGCGGCCGGAACCGCGCTTACCACCGTGATGGTTTACCCGTGGGAGCTCTACCTGGACTGGGGAATCCTGGTGGGAGTTGGCACCGGATGCCTGGCTCTGGTGTTTGGTTCGCAGGTGGCAAACGCCTGGTTCGTAAAGCACCGCGGCCTGATCACCGGAATCTTCTCGGCCGCGTACGCAACCGGTCAGCTGCTGTTCTTGCCGTTCATCGCCAAGACCGCAGACTCCGTGGGCTGGCGGCCGGCCACCTGGATTGTGACCGTGTTCTGTCTGGCGCTGGTTCCGGTCTTCCTCCTGGCCTTCAAGAACGCACCCACTCCCCCGGACGGGCCATATGGCGGCACCTTCGAGGACATCATGCCAAAGCCACCGGTCCGCCTGGCCGACAACTTCGCGGCCATGCGAGACGCGCTTCGAGTACCGGCATTCTGGGCCCTGGCGGCAACCTTCTTTGTGTGCGGCTGGACCACCAACGGCCTGATCGGCGCGCACTTCATCCCCGCCGCGCACGATCACGGCATGCCCACCGACATGGCAGCAGGCCTGCTTGCCGTGATCGGCATCTTCGACTTCATCGGTACCATCGCCAGCGGCTGGCTGACCGACCGCTTCAACGCCGCCTACCTGCTGGTTGCCTATTACGGCTTGCGCGGCCTTGCACTATTCACCGTGCCGTTCGTTCTTGGCCCCGATGTGAAGCCGCCCATGCTCTTCTTCATCGTGTTCTATGGGCTCGACTGGATTGCCACCGTGCCGCCGACTGTGGAGCTTTGCCGCCGCTACTTTGGCCTGCGCAACTCAAGCCTGGTTTACGGCTGGGTCTTCGCCAGCCACATGATCGGTGCCGCAATCGCAAGCGCATTTGCGGGCTGGATTCGTCAGTATCAGGGCGACTACTTCATCGCCTGGATTACCGCCGCATTGCTCTGTCTGGCCGCAGCCGCCTACGCCCTCACCATGCGTAGAGCGCCGAAACTAGCCAACTAGTCGTCGGTTCCGTCGGACGACTCCGTGGAATCGCTGGCGTCGCCGTTCGAGTCGATCGAGCTCGAGTCATCGTCCTGACCCTGGTCATCGGCCTGGTCGATCGAGGTGCCGTCTTGATCGTCGGCATCGTCATCTGTGCTGGCAAACGTGGGAGCCGCCGAAGGAACGACTGCGGGCGCCGGGGTCGCGGTTGCCACGACCGGCGAAGTTGTTGGTGTCACGCTCGGTGCCTCAACCGCACGGGCAATTCCCACCGAGGCAATTGCGATGCCGGCGAGGAACGCCGCTGCAAAGATGCCCACCTTGTTGTTGAATGGCTTGATCATTTTTAGGTCCTTTCACTAAGCCTGACTCCATTAGACGCCTCCAGTTTTTAGAACTCGCTGGGAACGAACTGACAAAACTTTGTGAGGTTTTCAACAGCCACCATGACGTAGGACACAGTTCGCAAGGAGTCGGAGCGCGAATTAACCACCGAGAGAAATGTTTGGGCTCGGTATCTGGTTTCTATAGCGGGAGGCAATTCATGAGCCAAATCAATCTGTCCGGCATAGCCCTGCCGCTCATCGACGGCAGCACGCTGAACACCGATGACCTTGCGGGCAAAGTGGTGCTCTTCGTCAACGTTGCCAGCAAGTGCGGTTTCACCCCGCAGTACGAGGCCCTTGAGGCACTGCACCGCAAATACGGGCCCCAAGGTCTGGTCATCATTGGGCTGCCAACGGACCAGTTCAAACAGGAGCTGGGGTCGGAGTCCGAGATCCAGGAATTCTGCAAGGTGAACTACGAAGTAACCTTCCCCCTTACCCAAAAGGTTTGGGTAAACGGCCCATCGCGTCACCCGCTGTTCCAGAAACTCACTCAAGCCAAAGATGGCCTCGGCGTCGGCGGTCCGGTGCTATGGAATTTCGAAAAGTTTTTGAGCACCCCCGATGGCCGGGTGAAGCGATTCCGCTCGGTTACCGCACCGGATGCGGCGGCAATAACAAGACTGATCGAGGCGAACCTCCCCGAATCAGCCTGAAAGAAGCCTTACCTTCCTTTCGCCGATTGACACACCCCGATAACCTTTTGTTAAGAAGGAGGTTCGAATGCCGAAAATCAAAGCCAAATCCATTTTGGAGCACCGCGAAAATCAGCACTTCCACCTCCTTGAGGTAGCAAAGCAGTTGCTGGTCACCGATGGCCCCAAGGCCGTCACGCCAGGCTCTGTCGCCAAGCTTGCCGGCATTTCACGACCAGCGGTCTACCAATACTTCGAAAACGGAACCGCCCTGATCGAATACGTGGTGCTGGATGACTTCGAGGACTCCCTGGACCTCATTGATAAGGCCGTCGCCGGCGCAACTTCGCCGCGCGACCAGGCACATGCCTACGTCGAAAGCGTCATAAACCAGGCCGCGCAGGGTATGCACCTGAGCGCTAGCGCGCTAACCGGCTGGCCTATGCCGGAAGACTTCAAGCGAAAGATCAACACGCTTCACCGCAAGCAGATCGAGCCGTTTGTGGCAGCCATGCGCGAGCTGGGCGTAACCGAACACGTTGAATTGGCGCTGCTTGGTGGAATTGTCGAAACCGGAGTGAAACTGGCGGAAACCGGGATTCCAGCGCCCAAGGTTATCGAGAGCGTTTGCGATCAGATTGATGCTGCGCTAGCCCGCAATCGGGGCGCAAACCATAACCACTGATTCGTTCGAATCCGGGTCAAATCTCTCGTCGTACACCTCTAGATGAGGCGCGTTCTTGAGCTCAAATCCGGCCCCAGGCAAATACTCGTTGTAGAACCAAGCCGTGGTGTCCTGGAGCTCATCCAGCGAACCAATGTGTTCGCAAACCACGTAATTGCTCGCCTCTACCGTCCTGACCTGAAGGCCAGGATGGGCATCCGGAACCAGGTCAGTTACCAAACCGGCGAAGTACTCCATCTGCCCAGGCTTAGCGTCGGCGGCAGTACTTGGAGTCATAACGCCGACGGCCCAACCGAACTCGAATTCGTCGGCCTCGTCCAGCAGATCGAATAGCTTTCCCCAGATTTCCGGAATCAGGTCTTGCCCATCGGGCACGTCTGAAGCCAACGAGTTGAAGTCCTCGGCCAGACCAACCAGCGTCATGGGTGGAAGCTCACGGGTCTCGACGAAAGAAGTCATGATGTCCTCAGTTTGTGGCTGACGGGATTAGTTGGCCAGGAACTTGCCAAGGTTATCGAAGTAGCTCTCCATGCCGGCTTGGGCACGAGGCGCCTCACCCTCTGGGAGCTCGCCGAACTGGCTGAACTTGACCCAACTCTTGCCATCGCGGTCTTCGAACTCGATCACGACTTCATGTGCCGGTGCGTCCGCCGGACGCGCCGCAAACTCGGCAGCATCCATGGTGAAGCTCATGCTGTGAACCAGCTTCTGCTGCGGAACCACCTCGGTGTAGGAACCGAAGAAGTACGCCACGAACTTGTGCTCCGGTACGTCTACAGCGACGGTCCAAATGCCGCCAACTTCGGCCACGTTTTGAACCGAACCAGGAAGCACCGAAAGGTCTACCGGGCAGTACCAAACCTGGAGTGCAGCGGGGTTAGCCCAGGCGTCCCAGAGCTTGGCGATTGGCGCATCGTACTGGCGTTCTACCGAGTAGAGAAATGGCTTGGTCATGCCAATAAGTTTAGGTTGTTGGCTGCGCCTCTGGTTGCCGTCTGCCTGCTAGTTGATGTGCAGATAAGAAACCGTTGCACCGGGGTAAACCGTCTTTATGCTTCGGTCTACACTCCACCACATTCCGTGGGCGGTGTGGCTGGCGTAGTAAATCTTGATACCGGCGGCAGTGTGCTGGATGGAGCTGACCACCCCGGTGTGCTCCTCGGCCCCGGTGTTCCACCAGTCGAACTGGACGATGTCACCGATGGCCACCTGATCGCGTTGGGCATCGGTCAGTGGCGTGACTTTATTTGAGGTCAACAGGTAGTTGCGCAGCCGTGTGCTGGAGATCCAGGCCATGCTCGCAGCTCGGGTGCGGCTGAGGCGGCCGTGCCAGACTCCCGATGGGACCAAACCACGAAGCAGCAGCGACTGACTGGCCCAGTTGGCGCAATCGCGCGCCGGCAGGTACCCAAACTTTGGGGCGGTGCGTGCGTTCCAGGTTGCGGCCAGGAACTGGTATTGCTGTTGCATTGGCGGGGTGAGGCCTACTGGGCTCGAGGGAATCGGGGTAACTACGTGGACTGTGACCGCGGGACTGACCGCGTTCGCGGTAATGGCGCGCACACCGAAGGTTACGCCCAGCCCCAGCGGCAGATCGGTGATGGTGGCATTGGTAAGACAGCTGACCGGATGTTTCCAGGTGAGCCAGGACCCGAAGTCATCGAATTTGTAGGTGATCTTGTAGTCGGTGACGGGTAGGCTGCCTGGGTTTAGCGGCTGTTGCCAGACCAACTTCAGGGAGTCGATCACCGAGGTATCGGCGACCAGGCCGGAAACAGCGGCCGGTTTGATAACCGGAGGCGCGCTTTCGGATGGCGTCGGCGTGGGCGAAAAGCCGGTGCCAGGTGTCTGAGTGACCGAGGGCAACTGCGTTGCCACCGGGGACGGCGTGCCAGAAGGATTCTGGGTTACGGTAGGGCTTTGGGTACTAGCCGGAACCTGACCGATGGCCGCAGTGCAGGCTACGGGCGTATCGGGGCCGCTCACCGTTGCCGGTGCAGCGAAGGCCACTGGGGCTACTAGCGCAAACGAGGCGGCGGCCAAGACGGTGGCCAGACCAAAACCGGAGCGCTTCCTAAAACTAAACATCGGTTTCAGGATATGCCTTGAACCTAGTAAATCGGGCGAAGCTGGGCCACCAGCGGGCAAACAAATGGGTCGGCGTTCTTGCTTAGACCTACCTTGTTTAGGTATTCAATGACTACCCTGTAGCTGGCCAACAACCCCATCTCGGTGAGGGGAATGCCGCGTTCGGCACAGAATTCCTTGACCAACTTGTTGGCGGCCTTCAGATTCGGGCGAGGCATCGAAGGGAATAGGTGATGCTCAACCTGGTAGTTGAGACCGCCCATCAGGTTGTCCTTCAACCAACTGCCGCGAATATTGCGGCTGGTGAGCACCTGGCGACTGAAGAAGTCGATCTTGGAGCCCTTTTCGATAAGCGGCATGCCCTTGTGGTTAGGCGCGAATGCGGCACCCATGAAGAAGCCGAAGATGAGCATCATGAACACCCAGAGTGCAATGGCCCAGAGCCAACCAAACATGAAACCGAGGGCGATGTAGGGACCGACCTGGCGAACCAACATGAGTCCGAATTCCAGCAGGCGGATGCCCACCTTTCGATCCTTGCGTGCCAGGCCTACGAAGCTGTCCAGCAGCAGGTCGAAGCCCGTGAAGAAAAGCAGAACAGGGAAAAGCCAGCCCTGCCGGTTACTCAGCCAGCGCTCAAAGCCGCGCTTGCGGTCGCGAGATTCGACCGTGAAACTGAGCACACGGATGTTGATGTCAGGGTCTTCGTCGATGAAATTGGGCTTCTGGTGGTGCTTATTGTGCTTACGCTGCCAAAAGCCGTAGCTGAGGCCGGCAAACAGGTTGGCCAGTACTAGCCCCACCCAGTCGTTGGCCTTGTTGCTCGCGAATATTTGGCGATGGGCCGCCTCGTGGGCGATGAAACCGAACTGAGCGCTGAGAATACCAAGGAGGCCGACCATCAAAAAGGCCAGCAGAATCCAGGGACCCTCGCCCGCCGTGAAGACACCGAGGAACGCGCCGCCGGTCCAAAGCGCCGACGCAATCGCACCGATGACCGCGAGGCGGATGACGTAGAAAGATGGCTTCTTTTTGAGTAGACCTGCGGCCTTGGCACGCTCGAGAATCTCGCTGAATAGGGTTGCCGCCTGTCGGCTGGCGTTGAGGCTCATTTGCTAAGTGTAGGTCCTGCGCGGGCGGCTTTTGGGAACTGGCAGCAGATACTCAGTAAGGCGACCCAAACCATTCTTTCGCTGCAGGCGAATCCTGAAGCCCTTAGCACCACGCATAATGGAAGCGACGGGTGTGCCCGTCGATTGGAGATGGAAATCATGATCAACACTTGCAACAGCGAGAACTGCCAGTGCGGTGGCGGCTGCCAGTGCGGCGGCCACAAGCACTAAGTGCCTTTAGCGAAAACGGCTCGGATTCTCCGGGCCGTTTTCCTTTTAGATTCGGCAGGCCTATAGCCGGTGCCAGCGCAGCGGCTTTGCGGTGCGTTCGCGCTCGATGATGCCGTCGGCCTCGAGATCAAGCTGAACGCACTTGCTCCACCAATCGGCCTTCTCGCCGCCCGGAAAGAGATGATCCGGCAGGTGAAAAACCACCTTGTTTCGCATCTCGGTCTGAGTGAGTCCGGGTGCGGTGCGCGGCAGTATCCGAAGCAGCGCGTTCTTCATGGCGTCGTATTTCTCGGCGTCCACCTTGCCCGTCCATCCCGGAACGTTCACGTTTCGGACAGTGACCTTCGGGCCAACGTCCTTAGCTGCATTTTTCTTGGGTGAATGTTGCACGATACGAGGCTAACTGACTGCGGCCTAAGACTTCCTGTTGTTTCAACCCAAGGATAGATTGAACTCTGAAACCTTATGGAGACGCCAATGACCTCACGGCCCAAAATTCTTGTCATCGTCCACGACGTCGACGACAACCTCAACGAGATGGCAACGCCAATCGCCGAGGCCGGAATTTTGATGGACACCTGGGACGTTAAAAACGACCAGGCCAACACCCCAAACCTGGATGCACTCGACCAGTATTCGGGAATTATTTCCCTCGGTGCGCACGCCGGCGTTCTGGAAGAAGCCGAGCACTCCTGGATACCGCACGAGCGCAAGATCATGCAGTGGGCGCTCGATACCGAGACGCCGCTTTTGGGGCTATGTTTTGGGTCGCAGTTGCTAGCCTCGACGGCAGGCGCAAGGATCTACAAGGCCGACGAGGGCGAGTTCGCCTGGACCAAACTCAATCTTCTTCCGGAGGCCGCAAACGACCCGGTCCTCGGTGTGTTGGAACAGGGCGCGGACGCCTTCCACTTCCACTTCGATACCTTCGACCTCCCAGAGGGAGCAACGCTCCTGGCCGAAACCAATGGCATGAATCAGGCTTTCCGCATCGGCGACAAGGCATGGGCTACGCAGTTCCACCCGGAGGTGGGTATTTCGCAGCAGCTTGCCTGGATGAGCAGCTACCGCAGGGCCTTCGAGTCGCAGGGAATCGACATTTCCGCCCAGATCGAGAAGTCACACGCCCTAGCCGCAAGCTATCGCAAGCAGTCCTGGGCCTTGGCGGCGGCATTTGCCGACCAGGTGAAGACGCACTACAGCCGAGCCTAGCCACGGCAAATAGTTAAAAGGAAATGGCTCGGGGTTCAGTTCATAAGCCCCGAGCCATTTCTAGGTTTTTTGCCTAGACGTTGAAGCGGAACTCCACGACGTCGCCGTCCTGCATCACGTATTCCTTGCCTTCCATGCGCACCTTGCCCGCGGCCTTGGCCTCGGTCATGCCACCGGCCGCCATCAGGTCGTCGAAGGATACTATTTCGGCCTTGATGAAGCCGCGCTCGAAGTCGGTGTGGATTACGCCGGCCGCGGCAGGGGCCTTCCAGCCCTTACGGATGGTCCAGGCGCGTGCTTCCTTTGGACCAACGGTCAGGTAGGTCTGCAGGCCCAGGGTGTCGAAGCCGATGCGAGCGAGCTGGTCTAGTCCGCTCTCGTCCTGACCAAGCGAGGACAGCAGTTCGGCCGCCTCCTCGGCGTCTAGGTCGATTAGCTCAGACTCCACCTTGGCGTCCAGGAATACGGCCTCGGCAGGCGCAACAAGTGCGGCGAGCGCCTGCTTCTTGGCGGCATCGGTGAGCACGGATTCGTCCACGTTGAAGACATAGATGACCGGCTTTGCGGTGAGCAGGCCCAGTTCCTTGATTGGCGTCAGGTCGATCTTGGTTTGGCTGATTGGGGTGCCAGCATCCAGCACCTTCAGGGCCTCATCGATGGTATCCAGGGCGGCCGGATCTGCCTTCTTGCCCTTTACTTCCTTTTCGATGCGGGGACGAGCCTTGTTCAGGGTCTCCATGTCGGCCAGGATCAACTCGGTGTTGATGGTTTCGATGTCGCTGGCGGCGTCTACCTTGCCGTCGACATGCACCACATCGCTGTCGGTGAAGCCACGAACCACTTGGGCGATTGCGTCGGCTTCGCGGATGTTGGCGAGGAACTTGTTTCCCAGCCCCTCACCCTCGCTCGCACCGCGAACGATGCCTGCGATGTCAACGAAGGAAACCGGTGCCGGCAGCAGACGCTCCGACCCGTACATTTCGGCCAGGCGGCCGAGACGGGCATCCGGCAGGTTTACAACACCCACGTTTGGCTCGATGGTGGCAAATGGGTAGTTTGCGGCCAGAACGTTGTTCTTGGTGAGCGCGTTAAAGAGGGTGGACTTTCCCACGTTAGGGAGTCCGACAATTCCGATGGTAAGGGCCATGGAATACAAGTTTAATTGAACCGTGTCACTCAACTTCACCGCAATCGACTTCGAGACTGCGAACAACGCCGCCGCCAGCCCCTGCGCGGTTGGGTTGGTGAAGGTGCGCGACGGCAGAGTTGTGGATGATTTCGTGGCCGTCTTCACGCCGCCCGAGCCACACAACTGGTTCTCCGAGTTCAACATCAAGGTTCATGGCATCAGGCCATCGGACGTGGCCGACGGACCAAGTTGGGCCGAGGTTTTGCCACTGATGCTGGACTTCATCGGCGATGACGTACTGATTGCCCACAATGCACCATTCGACATGGGGGTTCTGCGCGAGGCAGCCAAGGCCGTTTCGGTGGACCTACCAGAACTTCACTATTCCTGCACCCTCGCGATGAGCAGGCGCGCCTTCCCTGGCCTGGAATCGCACCGATTGCCGGCGGTGGCCTACCGTGCCGGCTGGGAAGAGTTCAACCACCACGATGCCCTGGCCGACAGCCGGGCCTGCGCCGAAATCGTGATCTACCTGGCAGGGCGCGAAGGCGCGGGCTCTAGCCTGCAGACCGTGCTGGATGCCACGAAACAGAAGCTGAAACCGCTTCACAAGCCGGCTGCCGAATAAATGTTGAAGCTGGCTGTCATACTCGCACCATGGAAATTGTTCTGCTTGTAATTGGGCTGCTGGTCGGCGGTTTAGCCGGCTACTTGCTTGCGGCATCAAGGTCAAAACCTGTCACCGACCCAGGCTTGGCGGCTTCGCTTGCCGCGGCATCGGCCAAGGTGGAGGTCCTGGAGCGGCAGGTAAGCCAGCAAGAGGCAGCGCGCCTGGCCCGAGAAGCCAAGGACCGCGAAGAGGCCCGCCTCCTGGAGGCCATTGCCCCGGTCCGAGAAAACCTGGCCAAAATGCAGCAGGCCGTGGCCAACATGGAGACCCAGCGGGCACAACAAGTTGCCACGTTGAACGAGACCATTAGACAGAGCCTGGAGAGCGACGAATACCTTCGCCGTCAGACCCAACAGCTTTCCAATGCACTTTCCAGCAACAGTGTGCGTGGCGTCTGGGGCGAGGCCCAACTTCGACGTCTAGTGGAACTTGCCGGGCTCTTGAAGCACGCCGACTTCGACGAGCAAGCCACGATAACAACCGGTCGGGCCGACATGATCATCAACCTACCCGGTGGCAAGCAGCTGGCAATCGATAGCAAGGTGCCCTACAACTCGTATCAGGAAGCCAGCCAGATCAGCGACCTCGCAGAGGGCAACGACAAGGCTCGCAAAGAAGCCCTGCTGCAGGAACACGTGAAGGCCGTTCGCAAACACATCAACGACCTAGCCAGCCGCAGCTACTGGAGCTCGTTGGATGCCAGCCCAGACTTCGTTATTTGTTTCATCCCGAGCGAATCACTGCTGGCAGCGTCGTTGGATGCGGACCCAACCCTGCTTGACGAAGCCTTCAAAAAGAACGTGGCTATCGCATCGCCAGTGAGCCTATTTAGCGTGCTCAAGACCATCAACTACATCTGGCGCCAAAACGTAGACGAGAACCAGGTTCGGGCCATGATTCGGGTTGGCCAGGAACTCTACGAGCGCGTGGGCAAGGTTGCCGAATTAGCAGACAAGCTCGGTCGCAGCATCTTGGGTTCCGTAAACGCATACAACGCCTTCGTTAGCAGCTTCGAGTCGCGGTTTCTGGTGACTGCCCGCAGACTGAACAACCTGGACGAAAACCAGCTCGCTACAAGCACCATCGATTCGCCCAGACAACTTGAGGAGTCCCCGAAACCGATGACCGCCGCCGAGGCCGCGTCGCCCGTTGATAACGATTCGGAAAACACTCACTGAACACAACGAATTCCGCGCGTGTTCGGTGCCTTAAACGACTAATTCCGAAGGCCGAAGCCTTCGACACGGCAATGGTCGTCACACTGACACTGGTTATACTTTGTTACAAGAAGCGTGCCTACAAAGGTGTTTGCCGCTAACTGCATTCGCAGCTATCCAGGCAGTCCCCCAAAGTATCGAGGAGTTCCTCATGACTGGCACCCAAGGGCCAACCGTAGTCACCCTGACTCCAGCACCAGTGCTGGACCGCACCTACTTCGTACACGATCTCATCCCGGGCGGCGTCAACCGCGCCGACGGCGTCGGCGAAGAGCTTGCAGGCAAGGGCATCAACGTTAGCCGCGGGCTCTCGCTTGCCGGCATCAACTCTCCCGCCGTAGTTCCAGTCGGCAAGGGCGACCCAGCCGTGATCGTGCGTACCGGCAGCGAACACTTCGTGAAGCCCCTCTGGGTAGACGGCACCCTCCGCGTCTCGACCACCATCATCGAGCACCACGGAACCACCACTCGAATCACCGAACCACCGCGTCCGCTGACCGCCGACGACTGGGCCTCCGTGATCGATCTGACCGAGCAGACCGTAATCGAGAACAACGCCAAGTGGCTCGTGGTTGCCGGTGCTCACCCGGTAGACAAGTACACCGGCGAGTTCATCGACATGGCACCGCTCTTCGACCGCATGGACAAGCTTGGGGTTCGAGTTGCCCTGGACACCAGCGGTAAGCCTCTCAGCACCTGGGCCCGCAGCGGCCGCCCGGCAATCATTAAGCCGAACGCCGAGGAACTTGCATCGGCGGTTGGCCGCACCCTCAAGACCGTAGGCGACGTACTTGATGCAGCAACCGAGCTCTGCGAGCACGGCATCGAGGCCGTTCTAGCTTCAATGGGTTCCGACGGCATCATCGCTGTTACTCGCGGTGGCGCAATCGGTGCCCGAACCAACCCGGTAAAAGTTTCCAACACCGTCGGTGCCGGCGACGCCACGCTGGCTGGATTCCTGTCCTATGTTTCCAGCCACCCTATCGCCGAAGGCCAGGAGGTCATGGGTGTGGGGTTCGACGTTATCGAAGGCATTCGCATGGCCGTTCGCTGGGGAGCTCACAAGGTCCAGCAGCCAACCTCTGGTCTCGAAAACATCGAAAATCTTCCAGAATCGTTCCTCTTGGAGGCAATCGACCGCGACAAGCCGCTAGATGAGCCGGCAGAGGCCTAAATATTCACTAAATCGCCCGCTTTGGTTTCGGCCAAACCGGGCGGTTTTGCTTTAAGCAGGTTGAATACCGTGGCGGGCAAAGCTGCAGAAGCACTCGCTAAACGCTGCCGACTGGGCGGCGCCTAACCTGGGATGCGAACTTCCAGAAGCCGTGGCTCCGGGTAGTCGCTGTCCAGCACAAATGACTGCAAATGCAGATCGCCTTCGACCTCGCGGATACCCTTCGCGAGCAGTCCATCGGTGATGCCGGTCAGCACAAAAATGAACCGCTCCCCCGAGGCCAGTTCGTCCAGGGTGTACTTGCGTTCCACGTCGTAACCCGCGCCGAGCGCCCGCGTCATCTCATCCGGGGTCAGTGGCATCAAGCGCCCCTCCATGAAGCCACCAAGCGCCTGAACCGCGCACGCGGTGACAACGCCCTCGGGGTTACCGCCGATGCCAAGCAGCAGGTCGACGCCAACATCGCCAACGGCTGCGGCAACCGCCATCGCTACATCACCCTCGGCAAAACGAACCCAGTTGGCACCTAGGTCTTGGACGCGCTTGATCAGGTCGTGGTTGCGCCCCTTGTCGATTACCGCCACGTTCAGTTCGGATACGGGCTTGCCAAGTTCATCGGCCAGCAGGCGCATATTTTGCTCGGGCGGGAAATCCAGGTTCAGGACGCCAATGGCCGCGGGGCCGGCCACGAT
>Ga0228702_1000220_pt1 | contig 48907 bp, 50 predicted proteins | sample McNCre217_Aug_MG_2_FD_178018 | JGI IMG/M metagenome (GOLD analysis project Ga0228702, IMG submission 178018) | Freshwater microbial communities from McNutts Creek, Athens, Georgia, United States - 20-17_Aug_MG | ecosystem: Environmental > Aquatic > Freshwater > Creek | place: USA: Georgia...
GCAACGGAAAGGTATGGAACTATGTTTGCGAGTCTTACCGACAGCGGCAAGTCAAGAATCGAACCCTGCTTGAGGAATTTAGGGTTTAACCCGGCGTAAGGTCCAAACAAAAGGGAAGCCTGACCATTGACGACTCGGGTGTCAAGATGAGGTACCGACATCGGTGGTGCTCCAACAGCTGCTTGGCTATAAACCTTGGCATGGTGTTTGGTAATTAGATCTTTATTTGTAGTCTTTAGGAATTCACCGGAAACAGGGAACGTTCCGTAACCCTTAGCCTCCGGAATGCCAGACTTTTGGAGCATCTTTAGCGCCCAGCCACCAGCACCAACGAAAACAAACTTGGCAGTGGCTGTTCCAGTAGCATGCTTCAGTGACCAAGTTTTGTTGGTCTTGTAAAGCGACTTCACTTCATTGCCTGTGAAAACTTCGACTCCGGCAGCCTTCAGGTGGTTCACCATTTGAGAAGTAATTGCTCCGAAGTCCACATCTGTTCCAGACTCAATCCTGGTTGCTGCGATTGGCTTTGACTCATCTCTGCCATCGATTAACAGGGGAGTCCATTTAGCAATTTGCTTGGGGTCCTTGCTAAATTCCATGCCGGAAAAAAGTGGCTGATCCTTTAGGGATTCGAATCGCTTGGCAAGATACTCAACATCCTTTTCTCCCTGTACGAAGGTCATATGCGGAGTGGAGTCGATGAATGTCTTCGGGTCACCGAGAATCTTTTTCTCCACGAGGTAAGACCAGAATTGACGAGAAAGTTGGAACTGTTCGTTGATTTGGATTGCCTTCGAAGGGTCTGTCGGGTTCGGCATATAGTTCAGTTCGCAAAGAGCTGCGTGCCCGGTTCCGGCATTGTTCCAAGGGTTCGAGCTTTCCTGCGCCACCTCATTTAGTCGCTCGTAAAGAGCAATGCTGAGTTTAGGGTCCAACTCTTTGAGAAGGGTTCCCAAGGTGGCACTCATGATGCCACCGCCAATTAGTACAACGTCGTAGTTTTTGGAGGAATTCACGAAACCTAGTTTACCTATGGGTTATGCGGTAACTCCGCCGCCTACGAGCATTCCAATGCCGTAGGTGATGCCCATGGTGAGAACAGAGACGAACACGTTTCGAATGATCGCGCGCATTGGCTTTGCGCCACCGATCTGAGCGGCAACATAACCTGTCAATCCGAGGCTTGCAACCACAGCTGCGATCGTGAATGGGATGCGCAGGCCTTCCCAAGGAGTTGCGGTTGCGGTTAGCAAAGGCAAAAGGCTTCCGACTGCAAATGCAACGAACGAAGAAATCGCGGCAGCCTTAGGGCTAACGTGCTCATCGTGAGAAATTCCAAGCTCGGCTTCTGCGTGAGCCTTCAACGGGTCTTTTGCCGTCAGCTCATCTGCAACCTGCTTGGCTAGTTTTGGCGATAGTCCCTTTTGTTCGTAGAACCAGGCAAGTTCACGAAGCTCAGCCTCTGGGTGATCCTTCAGTTCTTGACGTTCTTTGGCAATTGCTGCAATTTCAGAGTCCTTCTGAGCACTCACCGAGGTGTATTCGCCACCGGCCATCGAGATTGAACCGGCTACAAGGGCGGCAATACCTGCAACCAAGATGGCATCCGGTTTTGCGCCAGCACCGGCAACACCGAAGATCATACCTGCGGTCGAAACGATGCCATCGTTAGCGCCAAGGACACCGGCACGAAGCCAGTTAAGTTTGTGAGCCATAGCAGATTTTTGAAACTCCTGCGAAGCAATGATGTCGCTTTCAACCTGTTGTTCGGTCTTCTTTGAATTAGCCATGTAACTACTCAACTTGTTTGAAGAGAGATTGGCTACTAAGGCACACCTTATGTCCGGCAAAAGTAGAATGAACAAATGAGCAATTTGAAGTTGATAGTTGATGGTTTGGCGCGCGATGTGGAACCTGGAACCACAGGCTTCAACCTGTTCGAATCTCGTTCAATCGTTGCTTTGCGTGTCAACGGGGACCTAAAGGATCTGGCTTATTCGGTTGTAGATGGTGACCAGATCGAATCTGTCGAAATCTCTTCGCCAGATGGATTGAACATTCTTCGCCACTCGGCCGCACACGTGCTTGCTCAGGCAGTTCAAAACATCAACCCTGAAGCGAAACTTGGTATTGGCCCGCCAATCAAAGATGGCTTCTACTACGACTTCGACGTGGTTGATCCATTCACCCCTGAAGATCTCAGGAAGTTTGAAAAAGAAATGGATCGAATCATTCGCTCCGGACAGCGTTTTGTTCGCCGCGTCACCAATGACGCCGATGCGACGTTTGAACTTTCGAACGAACCTTACAAGCTTGAATTGATTGGGCTTAAAGGCAATACCGATGCCGTGGGTGAGGGGTCAGCTGAGGTTGGAGCCGGAGAACTAACCATTTACGACAACGTAAACCCGCAGACTGGCGAAACGGTTTGGAAAGACCTTTGTCGCGGTCCGCATTTGCCTAACACCAGAATGATTGGCAATGCCTATTCGCTAATGCGCTCTGCCGCCGCCTACTGGCGTGGTAATGAGGCAAATAAGCAGCTTCAGAGAATCTATGGAACAGCCTGGCCAAGCAAAGATGAGTTGAAGGCTCACCTCGAGCGTCTCGAAGAGGCAGCCAAGCGCGATCACCGCAGACTAGGCGCCGAGCTAGATTTGTTCTCCTTCCCAGAGGAAATTGGATCTGGTCTTGCCGTTTTCCACCCAAAGGGTGGAATCATCCGCCGGGTGATGGAGGACTACAGCCGTAAACGGCACGAAGAAAACGGATACGACTTCGTGTATTCACCTCACATCACCAAGTCGAATCTCTTTGAGATTTCTGGCCACCTTGGTTGGTATGCCGACGGCATGTTCCCTCCGATGAAGCTCGATGAAGAAGTCGACGAAAACGGCGTAGTTCGCAAGCAAGGCCAGGACTACTACCTGAAGCCAATGAACTGCCCGTTCCACATATTGATCTACAAGAGCCAATCACGCTCATATCGGGACCTTCCACTGCGCATGTTCGAGTTTGGAACCGTTTATCGCTATGAAAAGAGCGGTGTTGTGCATGGCCTTACTCGCGTACGCGGCCTTACTCAGGATGACGCCCACCTGTTCGTTACTCAGGAAAACATGGAGCAGGAGCTGACAGACGTCATTGGCTTTGTTCTTGGATTGCTGCGAGATTACGGTCTTACCGATTTCTATCTGGAACTCTCAACAAGGGAAGAGGGAAATCCTAAGTTTGTCGGTGCCGACGAGGTATGGGAACGCGCGACAGGCACTCTTGAACGAGTTGCTGCTGCAACAGGCTTGGAATTGGTTCCAGACCCAGGAGGCGCAGCCTTCTACGGCCCGAAGATTTCGGTTCAGGCACGAGATGCGATTGGCAGAACCTGGCAGATGTCGACCATTCAGCTCGACTTCAACCTTCCAGAACGTTTCGATCTTGAATATGCTGCCGCCGACGGCACGCTAAAACGACCGGTCATGATTCACCGCGCTCTATTTGGGTCGATCGAGCGATTCTTCGGCGTTCTTACCGAGCACTACGCAGGTCATTTCCCACCGTGGTTGGCGCCGGTTCAGGTCGTTGCAATTCCGATTGCAGATGCCTACAGCGAATACCTACACGATATTGCAAAGCAATTGAGAAGTGCCGGTGTTCGAATCACCGTCGACGATTCAGACGACAGAATGCAGAAGAAGATTCGAAACCACACTCTCGATAAGGTTCCGTTCTTGCTCATCGCTGGTGAGGAAGACAAGGCGAACGGTGCGGTTAGTTTCCGTTTCCGTGATGGCAGCCAGGAGAACGGCGTTCCGGTTGTAGACGCCATCAAACGAATCCTCGATGCGATTTCAAATAAGGAGCAGGTTTAGTGAATTTCGAAAACGTTGAGAGCTCGAGTGATTTCGCTTCAGCACCCGACGCTTTCCAGAGACTCTGGACCCCGCACCGACTGGTTTACATTCAACACGGTCAGCAGCCGTCTGAAGACCAATGTCCGTTCTGTATCGGACCAACCAAGACAGACGAAGAGTCGCTAATCGTTTTTCGTGGCAAAACCGCATACGCGCTGTTGAATTTGTTTCCATACAATTCGGGACACCTCTTGGTTTGCCCATATCGTCACATTCCGTCATACGACCTCGCAACGTTAGAAGAAGTTCAGGAAATTGGTGAAATAACACAGCGCGCCATGGTCGTACTTACCAAAGTTTCCAAAGCGCATGGGTTCAATATCGGCATGAATCAAGGGGAAGTGGCGGGTGCTGGCATTGCTGGCCACCTCCACCAACACGTTGTTCCAAGATGGCGAAATGATGCAAATTTCTTTCCAATCATTGCCGAGACCAAGGCTCTTCCTAAGCTTTTGAGTCAGGTGCGAGATGAATTGGCTGCTGGCTGGCATTTAGACTAATAGCCATGAGCGAATTTTCTAAGCCAGAAGTAGGTACCCCTCTAGTAAAGCGCGGCCTTGCCGAAATGCTTAAGGGGGGTGTCATCATGGATGTAGTCACCCCGGAGCAGGCCAAGATCGCTGAAGATGCCGGCGCTGTTGCGGTTATGGCACTAGAACGAGTGCCAGCAGACATTCGCGCCCAGGGTGGTGTTTCCAGAATGTCTGACCCAGACATGATCGACGGAATCATCGAAGCCGTTTCCATTCCTGTAATGGCCAAGGCACGAATTGGTCACTTTGTAGAGGCGCAGATTCTGCAGTCATTGGGAGTTGACTACATCGATGAGTCCGAGGTTCTGAGTCCTGCCGACTACGTAAACCACATCGACAAGTGGAACTTCAACGTGCCGTTTGTTTGTGGCGCCACAAACCTTGGCGAGGCACTTCGCCGCATTACCGAGGGTGCTGCCATGATCCGTTCGAAGGGTGAGGCCGGCACTGGTGACGTTAGTGAAGCAATGAAGCACATTCGCACCATCAACGGTGAAATTCGTGCACTTGCTGCCAAGAGCGATGACGAGCTTTATGTAGCCGCTAAGGAATTGCAAGCTCCATACCAGCTAGTTCACGAGGTTGCCAAGGCTGGGAAGCTTCCAGTTGTAATGTTCGTTGCCGGTGGCGTTGCTACGCCTGCCGATGCTGCACTCATGATGCAGATGGGAGCTGAAGGTGTCTTTGTTGGTTCTGGAATCTTCAAGTCGGGTAACCCTGCCGAACGAGCCAAGGCGATTGTTAAGGCAACCACTTTCTACAACGATCCAGACATTTTGGCTCAGGTAAGCCGCGGTCTTGGCGAGGCAATGGTTGGCATTAACGTCACCGATTTGCCTGCTCCTCACCGTCTGGCCGAGCGCGGTTGGTAACTTGGTCAATCCGGTAGGTGTTCTAAGCCTTCAGGGTGATTTCAGGGAGCATCTCGAGGTTTTCACACGACTTGGAATTCCAGCGATCGCTGTCAAAAGAAGATCCGAATTGGATCAGGTATCTGGCCTTGTTCTGCCGGGTGGCGAGTCAACCACAATTGGTAAATTGGCTCGAATCTTTGATCTCTTTTCGCCTATACAAGAAGCCATATCTGGCGGTTTGCCGATTTTCGGTACCTGCGCCGGACTAATAATGCTTGCAGACAACATCACCGACGGCATCGTTGGACAAGAAACCTTTGGTGGCTTGGATGTAACTGTTCAGCGAAATGCCTTCGGTAATCAACTTGACTCGTTTGAGGTTGATTTGGAATTTGAAGGTGTTTCTGGTGAAGTTCATGCCGCGTTTATTCGAGCGCCACTCATTACCTCGGTGGGGGACAAGGCCAAGATTGTTTCGAAACTTAGCGATGGCAGAATAGTTGGTGTCCAACAGGCAAATCGTCTAGGTATCAGTTTCCATCCAGAAGTGACCAACGAGGACCGCATCCACAGTTATTTTTACGAACAACTGATCCGCTCCTAACCCCTAAACTTTTCTTAAAACAAAAACCTTTCGGGAGAATCATGTCCGGCCATTCCAAATGGGCAACCACCAAACACAAAAAAGCTGTAATCGATGGGCGTCGCGCGAAACTTTTCGCCAAGCTGATCAAGAACATCGAAGTAGCGGCAAGGCTGGGCGGGCCAGACATCGATGGAAACCCTACTCTTTACGATGCGGTACAAAAAGGTCGCAAGTCTTCTCTTCCCAACGACAATATTGAACGCGCAATCAAGCGTGGATCCGGGGTTGGCGCTGATGCAGTTGAATACACCACGATCATGTATGAGGCTTACGGGCCAAATGGAATCGCTATCCTCATCGAATGTCTTACCGATAACAAGAACCGTGCCGCTGCCGAAGTTCGCGTTGGAGTAACTAGAAACGGTGGAACCATCGCCGATCCAGGTTCCGTTAGCTTCATGTTTAGCCGTAAAGGTGTTATCACCGTCGCTAAGTCAGAAACAGCGACCGAGGATGCGATTCTCGATGCAGCGCTTGAGGCAGGAGCCGAAGACGTTGAGGACCGTGACGAATCGATGGTAATCACAACAGACCCAAGCGACATGGTTGTAGTCAGAACCGCTCTTCAGGCCGCAGGAATTGATTATGAATCCGCAGATGTCGAGTTCGTTCCATCGATGCACGTGCAGGCAGATGCCCCAACAGCTCGAAAAGTAATTGACCTCATTGATGCACTTGAAGATCTTGACGATGTGCAGAACATCTACTCGAACTTCGACATGTCTCCAGAGGTAATGGCCGAACTAGAGCAGGACTAATGAGCGGGGTGATTCTTGGAATCGATCCAGGTCTCACCAGGTGCGGCGTCGCTGTAATTCAGCAGTCTGCAGGACGTAAAGTTTCGATGCTCTTCGTCGACACGTTTAAGACTCCGCCCGACATGCCTCTAGAGGATCGCATTTTCAGAATTTCCGAAGGTATAGAAGCGGTCATAAAAAGGTTCAAGCCTTCATCTCTTGCAATCGAACGAGTGTTTGCTCAGGCAAACCTGCGCTCGGTAATGGGAGTAGCGCAAATTTCCGGTGTGGTTCTTTACCTTGCTAAAAAGTATGAACTTCCTGTTTCTTTTCATACCCCGAGTGAGGTCAAGGCAGCTGTGACCGGTTCAGGTCGAGCGGAAAAGGCTCAAATCGGCCAGGCCGTGATGAAGATTCTCGACCTTAAAGAAATTCCAAAACCAGCGGACTCTGCTGATGCTTTGGCTATCGCAATTTGTAACGCATGGAAGAACTCGAGCGTACTATCTGGAACTGGTTCGGCAACCAGTGCTCAGCAAGCTTGGCTTGAAGCTGAGCGAGTTGCCAGGCGAAAGCTCAAGGCTTAGTTAGCATTTAGGCGTGATTTCTTCTCTTCGTGGTTCTGTTATTCGTCTCGGTATTGGCTGGATGAATATCGAAGTTGCCGGCATTGGCTACCATGTCTTAGTTTCACCCCAACTAAGTCTTGAAACTTCTCTCGGTAGCGACCTTTTCCTTAATACCGCACACATCATTCGAGAGGATTCGCAAACACTTTTTGGATTTGCAACAGAAGAAGAGTTGTCAACCTTTGAACTATTGCTATCGGTGAATGGCGTAGGACCTAAGTCTGCCTTGGCTATCGTTTCGGGTGTTGGCGTTTCTGACATCGAAAATGCCGTTGCTTCTGAAGATGATGCGGTGTTTAGTAAGGTAAGTGGGATAGGTCAGAAGACCGCCAAGTTGATAGTCGTCACATTGACTGGAAAGATTCTCAAGGGTTCACAATCAACTAATTCAACTTTGGAGATTGTCGAGGCTCTGGTGGGGCTCGGTTATCAGAGAAAGGCTGCCGAAGTCGCTGTCAAGTCTGTTGCTAAGGGCGAGCAATTTTCCAGCCGAGAACAGCTACTACGCGCTGCGCTGCAGGAACTGGCTTCCAAGTGATAGTTGATATTTTGAATCCCGAGCCTGAAGATAGCGAACTGGCTTTTGAAGCTGCCGTTAGACCAAAAAACCTAGGTGAATTTGTTGGTCAGGCCAAAGTTCGAGAGCAACTCAAACTTGTATTGGATTCTGCAAGGCTTCGTTCGGCTGCTGCTGAGCACATGCTACTGGTTGGACCTCCTGGTTTAGGAAAGACCACACTTGCCCTAATCGTTGCCGCCGAGTCTGGTCATCCGATTCGCCTCACCTCTGGCCCAACGATCCAACATGCTGGCGATCTAGCTTCGATACTTTCATCGCTATCAGTCGGCGAAATCTTATTCATCGATGAGATTCACCGTATGAGTCGAGCTGCAGAAGAGATGCTTTATCTAGCGATGGAGGATTTTCGAGTCGACGTGATGGTCGGTAAAGGCGTTGGTGCGAATTCGATTCCACTCCAACTCAACCCGTTCACACTTATTGGCGCAACTACTAGAGCTGGAATGCTTCCGACTCCTCTCAGGGATCGTTTTGGTTTCACCGCTCATTTGGAGTTCTACGACACAAGTGATTTGCAAGAGGTAATCAAACGTAGCGCCAAGAGAATCAATTTGGATCACGATGCAGACTCTTTATCGGAAATTGCTTCGAGGTCGCGTGGCACTCCGCGAATCGCTAACAGATTACTGAGAAGAGTTAGGGATTTCGCTTTGGTTAAGGGGCACCAAATCGTAACTTCAGCAGAAACGAAGGCGGCTCTGGACCTATACGAGGTTGATGATCTAGGGCTAGACCGTCTAGACCGGCAGATTTTGGATTTACTTACCGGCAGGCACGCTGGTAAGCCGGTAGGTATTTCCACGCTTGCCGTAGCACTCGGCGAAGAGGTCGAAACAATCGAGTCTGTTGTTGAGCCATACCTGTTGAGAATTGGCATGATTGTTCGTACCCCTAAGGGCCGTGAAGCAACTCAGGCTGCGTACAAACATCTTGGGCGTGCTTCTGCGTCATCCAACGGTCAAACGCTCCTTGACCTATAATTTCAGAAGGGCGCATTGGCGCCATTTAACTTTTTAGAAAGCTTTTAAATGAATCAGTATCTTCCACTAATCCTCGTTGGCGCCATGTTGGTCTTCATGATTTTCAACGGTCGCAAGCGCAAGGCTCAGATGGCTGAAATGGCTAGCAAGATTCAGGCCGGTGCCAAGGTTATGTTAACCAGCGGAATCTATGGAGAGATCGTTTCGATCGACGACGACCGCGTGAAGATTAAGAGTGGAACCTCAACCCTAGAAGTTGCTAAGGGTGCAGTTTCTCGCGTAATCGAGAACGCCCCAGAAGTTGACCTTGAAAAGGCGCCTGCACGCAAAACTCCAGCGAAGAAAGCTGCTAAGTAACACAAATGGCTGAGGTTTCATCAAGCAAGCGCGCTCGAAAGCGCTTGGTTTGGCTTGTCGTCGTTTTCGCTGGAATCAGCGCAATCATCGGTGGAGCCATTTTTACCAAGACTGCTGGCGCTACTTTCGTACCACAACTTGCACTTGATCTTCAGGGTGGAACCCAGATCATTTTGAAACCAAATGTAAACGGTGGTACCACCGTTTCGACCCAGCAATTAAACCAGGCCGTAGACATTATTCGTCAGCGCGTTGACTCGACCGGTGTGTCAGAGGCGCAAATCACAACTCAGGGCGAAGGTGCAGATGCAGCAATCGTCGTGAGCATCCCTGGTAAGCCATCTGAGAGTACCTTGGCACTGATTAAGGCTTCGGCAAAACTCGAATTCCGACCAGTGCTGGTTACTGGGTTAGGCAAGACCGCTCTTGTGACGCCTGCCAAAACCAAGGCGAATCCAAACCCCACTCCAACTCTGCCTCCTTCAACTCCAATCAGGACGAGCGACGCTGCACCAAAGGACAACAGCGACCTAAACTGGGTTACCGCGGACATTCAGAAGGCCTACGAGACCCTCGATTGTTCAACACAGTTCAGAACTCCTGGCCAGGTAGACGATCCAACCAAGCCGATAATCACTTGTGACCGTAACCTTTCTCAGAAGTTCATCCTGGGTCCGGTTGAGTTAGACGGAACTCAGATTTCCAAGGCAACTTCCACCGCAGTCACCACCAGCACCGGAGCTTCGACGGGAAGTTACGCGGTTGACCTAACATTCAACGATGCAGGTAAGAGCATTTTCGCAACCGTTACAAAGCGCCTATACCCACTTACAGCACCGCGTAACCAGTTTGCGGTTACCATCGACGGCTACGTAATCACAGCTCCGGCTATTCAAGCGGTTATTTCTGCGGGTACCGCACAGATCACAGGCGGATTCACTGCCGACTCGGCGAACGCTTTGGCCAACCAGCTGAAATTTGGTTCGCTACCGATCGGCTTCCAGGTTCAAAGCCAGGAAAACATCTCTGCGACCCTTGGAACCGAGCAGCTCAAGAGCGGCTTACTTGCAGGTCTGATCGGTTTGGTCCTCGTATTGATTTACTCGCTCTTCCAATACCGAGCCCTCGCATCGATCACAATTGGTTCGTTGATTGTTGCCGGCGGACTTACCTATCTCTCAATTGCGCTACTTTCATGGCGCATGGACTACAGGCTCTCACTTGCCGGTGTTGCCGGTTTGATTGTGGCAATCGGTATCACGGCTGACTCGTTCATTGTTTACTTCGAACGTGTACGTGATGAGTTGCGAGACGGGCGTCCTCTTTCGGTGGCTGTATCTGCCGGTTGGAGAAGGGCATGGCGAACCATTTTGGTTTCAGACATGATTAGCCTTTTGGCCGCGGGAACTCTTTACCTACTCACCGTGGGAAATGTTCGCGGTTTCGCTTTCACCCTAGGTCTAACCACAATCATTGACCTTGTGGTTGTTACCCTCTTCACAGTTCCTGCGGTTACCCTTTTGGCCAACCTAAAGTTCTTTGCTTCGGGTCATACCTGGTCTGGTTTCAGTGTTTCCACCGCGTCTGCTTCTGGATACCGTGGCCGCGGTTCGTTCAGGGAAGTAGACAGCTCAATTGCTAAAAACCGCAAGTCGAGCGCAGAAGCTGAAAAACGTCAGACGATCGCCGAGCGCAAGGCTGCTGCGCAGAACCAAGATGGAGCTAACTAATGTCTAAATTCTCCGATCTCGGTACCGCACTTCACAGTGGGGAAAAGTCATTCAACATTGTTGGTCAAAGTAAAATCTGGTACGCCATAAGTGCTGTAGTCCTCGTAGTCTCAGCAGTGCTTCCGTTCACCCTGCACAATGGATTTAACTTCGGTATTGAATTCCGTGGTGGATCTGAATTCACCATCACCGGTGGAGCCACAAAGGGAGCTGACCTGGCCAGAACCGCAGTTGCCGCAGACCTACCAAATGTAGAAGTGTCAGTTTCTACCGTTGGTACGGATTCTGTCCTGGTTCAAACACCTCAGTTGAGCGACACCAAGTCGGAGCTGGTTCGTAAGGACCTTGCTAGCGCCTATGGAGTGGATTCATCGGCCGTGTCCTCGAGCTTCATCGGAGCCTCGTGGGGTTCAGACGTGACCGGCAAGGCGATCAACGGATTGCTCTGGTTCCTGGGGCTTGCAGCGATCCTGATGGCTCTCTACTTCAGGACAATCAAGATGTCGATTGCGGCCATGGCTGCACTTCTCCATGACCTTTTGATCACTGCAGGAATCTACGGTTCCTTTGGTTTTGAAGTGACTCCTGCTGCGGTGATCGGATTCCTAACCATCCTGGGATACTCGCTTTATGACACCGTGGTTGTGTTCGATAAGGTTCGCGAAACTACTTTTGAAGTTGAACACAGTACAACGGCAACTTTTGCCGAGCGCGTGAATTTGGCCGTAAATCAAACATTGGTCCGTTCAATCAACACCACCATCGTTGCAGTTTTGCCGGTTGCCTCGATCCTATTCATCGGTGCATACATCTTTGGCGCGGGTACTCTTCGCGATATCTCTTTGGCGCTATTTATCGGTATGCTCGTTGGAACTTATTCAACAAACTTCATCGCTGCTCCGTTTTACGCGCAGCTTAGAAGCGGTGAATCCAAGTACCGCAAAGCTGCCGAAAAGGTTGCCGCTAGTCGCTAGTTAGGTTTATGGTGCTCGATCATGTCTGACGGAACTTCTACCGGCTCCATTAGGGCAATTCGAGATGGATTTGAGCGACTTTTCAGCAGGGGAGGCTCTTACTCTCCGGAAGTTTATGAACTCCTTCGAGTTGTTAAGGCAAATCACCCAAGGGTTGATCTTTCAACTGTTCAAAGAGCATATGAGGTTGCTGAAAAAGCACATCAGGGTCAGCAGCGTAAAAGTGGCGAGCCTTACATCACTCACCCGGTAGCAGTTGCGCAGATTCTTGCGGATCTAGGAATTGGACCGGTAACCATTGCCGCTGCACTTCTACATGACACGGTTGAAGACACCGACTACTCGCTTGCCCAGCTTCAAAAAGACTTTGGCGAAGAGATTGCCCTGCTTGTAGATGGTGTAACCAAGCTAGACAAAGTCAAGTTTGGTGAAAATGCTCAAGCAGAGACCGTCCGCAAGATGGTTATCTCAATGTCTAAAGATATTCGTGTTCTCGTTATCAAGCTTGCCGACAGGCTTCACAATGCCAGAACTTGGGGTTTTGTAGAACCTGAAAAGGCGAAGCGCAAGGCCCAAGAAACTCTAGAAATTTATGCACCTCTTGCGCACCGCCTCGGAATCAGTGCAATAAAGAACGAGCTGGAAGATCTATCATTCTCGGTTCTCTATCCAAAGGTTTATGAAGAAATCGTTAACCTAGTTCGTCAACGTACCCCTAAACGTGCGGAATTTATCGATTCGGTTATCGCTGCTATCAATGAAGACATGCGTGAAAACCGCATCAAGGCTAAGGTAGACGGTCGGCCAAAGCAGTATTACAGCATCTACCAAAAGATGGTTGTCCGTGGTCGTGAGTTTGACGACATTTACGACCTGGTTGGTATTCGAATTCTGGTTGATTCGGTTCGCGATTGCTACGGAGCCCTAGGCGCAATCCACTCGAGGTGGAATCCGGTCCCAGGGCGTTTCAAAGATTACATCGCGATGCCAAAGTTCAACCTATATCAGTCTTTGCACACAACGGTGATCGGACCTAACGGTAGACCGGTTGAAATTCAGATTAGAACTCATGAGATGCATCAGCGTGCCGAATACGGTGTTGCTGCACACTGGAAATATAAGGAACAGTCTGGGAACACCGGTGTCTCTGATGACGATGATTTGGCTTGGCTCAAACACCTAACCGATTGGCAGTCAGAGACCAAAGACCCGGCTGAATTTCTAGACTCGCTTCGTTACGAAATCGGCGCCAAAGATGTTTATGTGTTTACCCCAAAGGGCAAGGTTGTAGGTCTACCAACGGGAGCGACTCCAGTTGACTTCGCGTATTCGATTCACACCGATGTCGGTCACCGAACCATGGGTGCAAAAGTCAATGGTCGTTTGGTACCACTTGAGTCGGTACTTCACTCTGGCGATGTAGTCGAAATCTTCACCTCCAAATCTTCTGATGCTTCACCAAGTCAGGACTGGCTCAACTTCGTAGCGTCTTCACGGGCCAAGGCCAAGATCAAACAATGGTTCTCAAATGAGCGCCGAGACGAAGCCGTTGAATCCGGAAAGGAACTCATCGCAAAGGCAATGCGTAAGCATAATTTGCCTTTGCAGAGACTGCTCGGTGCCGATGGAATCGTGAAGTTGGCTCACGAGTTGCGTTACGGCTCGGTTGAAGCTCTTTACGCAGCTGTTGGCGAAAACCACGTGTCTGCCCAGTCAATCATTGAGAAACTCACCTCTAGCCTCAGCGACGAAGATGATATTCCTGAAGCCTTCCAGATACCAACCAGAAATGTAAGCGCAGATCGCAAGCGCAGTAACAATTCTGGAGTGTTGGTTAGGGGAGACGACGATGTTTTGGTGAAGCTGGCCAGATGCTGCACACCGGTTCCAGGGGATCAAATCATTGGCTTTGTTACCAGGGGTAGTGGTGTTTCCGTGCACAGAGCAGACTGTAAGAATGTTGATTTGCTGAAACAGCAGCCAGAACGAATCATGGATGTGTCTTGGTCGAAGAGCACCAAGAGCCTTTTCTTGGTGAACATTCAAATTGAGGCGCTTGACCGTTCCGGCCTACTCTCGGATGTAACGAGAGTGCTTGCGGAACACCACGTGAACATTCTGTCAGCCTCTGTTTCCACAAGATCTGACCGTGTGGCGCTTAGCCGTTTCGTGTTTGAAATGGGAGACCCGGCAGTCCTTGAACACCTACTGAACGCCGTTAGAAGAATTGACGCGGTATACGATGTATACCGCGTCAACAATGGCTAAAAGTATTTAGGCGTTCTGAGAAACAACCTTTAGCCAAGACTTTCTGGCCTCGATAGCATCGGTAAGTTCGGCAATCTTCTTCTTGTCGGTTGCCGCGTTTAGCTCGCCTTCAAGTTTGCTAATTGCCTCTTCAAGTTTGATTGTCACGTCATCCTTGCGAGCCTTTGCCGCAGGGTCGGTAGCTTTCCAGTGGTCACGCTCCGCGTTGCGAACTGCCGTTTCAATGGCTTTCAACTTGTCTTCCGTCTTTGCCATGTCGGTTCTGGCGACTCGGCCAGCCTTTTCCCAGCGGTTTTGGATGTTTAGAAGAAGTTCCTTCGCCTTTGCAAGATCCTTGGTCGGGTCGATTGCCTTGGCCTCTTCCAAAAGCGCAAGTTTCGCGGTTAGAGCTTCACCTTGTTCTGCAGAAACCTGAGCCATCTGCTCACCCTTGGCGGAGTAAATGGTGTCTCCGGCTAGTTTGAACTGCGCCCAAAGTGCGTCATCGTTCTTAGTGCGGCCAGCAGCCTTCCACTCGTCAAGAAGTTTGCGATATTCGGCGACGGAATCTGCACCCTTTTCCGCTAATTCCTGAGCGCGCTTAACCAGGTTCTCTTTGGCGTTTTTAGCAGCTTTAGCCTTGTTTCCAGCTTCGGCGAAGTAGGTGCGTTTCGCAGACTCGAGTTTGTTACGTGCATTCTGAAAACGCTTCCAAAGGGCATCGGCTTCTGCTTTTGGAATGCGCGGACCGTTTTTCTGAGAAGCCTGCCATTCATTGAATAGCTCTGTGAGCTTATTTGACATATCCTTCCAAATAACCTTGGTTAGGTTCTCGGCGGCAAGGTTTTCTGCCTTGGCTACGATGGCTTCTCTAACAGCCAAACCAGCAGCAATGGCTTCCTGGTTCTCAGCTTTCTTGGAGTTCAGCAGGTCTTGGATCTTTGGCTGTAATGCAAGTACACGTTCGCGAAGTTTCTGAAGGTCTCCAACCGCGTGGGCTTCCAATAGATCAATCGTCAGTTTTGCAGCCGACTTGCTGATGGAATCCGCATCGGTCTTATTGGCAACGCGTTGTTCCAAGATGCGCACATTGGTTTCAAGGTCCGCGAAGCGCTTGGTGAATACAGCTAGGGCTTCATCTGCAGTCACGTCTGGTACCTGACCAACCAAACGTTCCCCGTTTGGTTCGATCACATAAACGTTGTTCTCTGCGTCTACTCGACCAAAATTGTTTGCGGACATTTGATACCTAACTTGTTGGATTGTGACTATTTTACAGTTACGTCGCCAAGCAATACCTTGTTCTTAGGCTTGCCATCGGTCTTACCATCGCTGGTTCCAACCTTCGCGATGTTACGGATTGCATCTAGGTTTTGGGTTACGTTTCCAAAGACGGTGTAGCCGCCTGCGGTGTCTGAGTTTATGAAACTTGAACCGTAAACAATGAAGAATTGAGATCCCATTGAATTTGCATCATTCGGCATTCTGGCCATGGCGATAGTACCGCCAGGGTAGACATTATCCTTAGGCGCGTTTTCAATAGGACCAAAGGCATAACCAGCACTTCCAGAACCGTCGCCATTTGGGTCACCGCACTGAAGCACGTAGATACCAGATGTGGTTAGTCTGTGGCAGGTTAGGTTCTGGTAAAAGCCTTTCTTGGCCAGGGTTACGAAATTCGCAACGGCCTTAGGGGCCTTTGTGCCGTCAAGATCGAAAGAAATCTTCTGGCCTCCAACGGTCATGGAACCAGTCCAGTGACGGTTTTCGGCGACCGAAGCAGCCGGGGCGTCGGCAGGGGCTTTGGTTGGTAGTGGCTTACCTGGTCCAAAGTTGAAGTAAACCGCTTGGGCACTCACGGCAATGACTCCGGCAATAACAATTCCAACAAAGGCACGCAAGTTGTCTCGTCTTCGTACGTCTTTTCGGCTGTCAATTAGTGTGGATTTAGCTTGATAGTTAGCCAAACGCGCATTCGCCGCCTTGGACAGCTTGGTATTTTTCTGAGACATCGAACTCCAAATCTTCTTGCATAAGTTTACCCTTAGCCAGGTGTCACAGACTTGGCGTAGCCTTTAGTTGATGAACCTCGAAACCATGTTCGAATCGAACCTTCCGCTAGCCGCCAGAATGCGGCCGGTAAGTGTTGACGAACTGGTTGGACAAGAAAAGCTTCTTCAAGCTGGAACCCCGTTACATCGACTACTGACAGGGAATTCCAAAGGTGCACAATCACTAATAATTTGGGGTCCTCCAGGCTCTGGAAAAACATCCATAACGCACGTGCTTTCAGAAGTTTCAGGCAGACGTTTGGTCCAACTCTCGGCTATTTCCGCAGGAGTAAAAGAGGTTCGCGAAACCATCGAGGAAGCCAAACAAAATTCTCTACTTTATGGAAGTCAGACGGTCTTATTTCTCGACGAGATCCACAGGTTTTCAAAATCTCAACAAGACTCGCTATTACCTGCTGTCGAAGAGGGGTGGGTTACGCTCGTTGCTGCAACCACCGAAAACCCATCGTTTAGCGTAATAGCACCGCTTATCTCACGTTCACTCGTGGTTCAACTTGAACCACTTTCAACAGATTCACTCTTGGAAGTTGTCAATCGCGCACTCGGTTCGGAAAAAGGCTTTGCGGGTCAGGTGACCATTGCTGAGCCCCTCAAGCAGAAACTGATTGAGATAGCCCAAGGCGACGCGCGGCGAGTACTCACTTTTCTTGAGGCATTGGCATTTTCTGCCTTTCAACGTGACAGAGACTCTTCTTCGGTCGAAATCGTTGAAATTGACTTTGATTCAGCGCTAACGTCAACTCCTTTGAAGTATGACAAGGAAGGCGATAGTCACTACGACATCATTAGCGCCTTCATTAAATCGGTAAGAGGTTCCGATGCCGATGCCGCCGTTTATTGGCTAGCTCGAATGATTGAGGGTGGGGAAGACCCACGATTCATTGCAAGAAGACTAATGATCCTCGCTGCAGAAGACATCGGGCTTGCTGATCCGCAGGCATTGGTTTTGGCTACCGCGTGCGCGCAGTCGGTTGCTCTTATTGGAATGCCCGAAGGTCGAATTGCTTTATCAGAAACAACGATCTATCTGGCGCTAGCACCTAAGTCGAACAGCGCGTATAACGCGATTAATTCGGCTATTTCAGACGTTCGCTCAGGGCTCGTGGATTCGGTCCCAAGGCCGTTGCGTTCTTCAAATTACGTTGGTGCAGCCGGATTGGGCCACGGCGATGGATATGTCTATCCTCACGATGAATCGGCCGCGGTCACCAGGCAGGACTATCTTGGCAAGAAGTCGTCTTCCAGAAGGTATTATCTGCCCAAAAAACTCGGTCGAGAAGCCGAATTTGTTGGGCTCTGGGAAAGACTTCGTCAAATAATTCGTGGCAAATAAAAAGTTAAGTTTGCTAAACTTTTGGTGTAGCTATTTGCTTCGACCTCTCTGGCTGCGAGACGGAGCAAAAAGAGTTCTTTTAGCCGAACTCAATTGAGCGCAAAAACGTAAACAATTGATCGATCCGAAAGGTCCACGTGTCTAAAACTTCACGTACCCGCAGCAAAACCCGTCTTTCCCGTGCACTCGGCCTAGCGCTTACTCCTAAGGCAGCCAAGTACCTAGAGAAGCGTCCATACGCTCCTGGCCAGCACGGTCGTACCAAGCGCAAGGCAGACAGCGACTTCGCCGTTCGTCTTCGCGAGAAGCAGCGTCTACGCGCCCAGTACGGCATCCGCGAAGCACAGCTTCGTAACATCTTCGCTGAGGCTAAGCGCACTGAAGGTCTAACCGGTGAAAACCTTGTTGAGCTTCTAGAGATGCGTCTTGACGCTCTAGTTCTTCGCGCTGGTTTCGCACGCACCATTGCTCAGGCTCGTCAGATGGTGGTTCACCGTCACATCCTGGTCAACGGTCAGCGTGTTGACCGCCCAAGCTTCCGCGTGAAGCCAGGTCAGACCATCCACGTTCACGAAAAGAGCGAGCGCACAGAGCCTTTCCAAGTTGCTGCAGCTGGCGGTCACGTTGACGTACTTCCTCCAGTTCCTGGTTACCTCGACGTACAGCTAGACAAGCTTCACGCAACCCTAACTCGTCGTCCAAAGCGTGCCGAAGTTCCAGTTACCTGTGAAGTTCAGCTCGTTGTTGAGTACTACGCTGCTCGATAAATAAAACGTTAGGAATTTCGATGAGTGGTGGCGAAGTCGCGGCAGTAATTGCTGCTGGAGCACTAGCACTTTTGGTGATTTTTCTGGCAATACCTCTTTTCAAACTCGGTCGTCTCATTGACGAAACCACCGAGACCGTAAAAGAGGTAAACAGGAACCTCCCGCCACTACTCTCGGAACTAAACGAAACCGTCTCGCAGGCTAACAAGCAGCTTGGCAAGATCGATGCAATCACATCAAGCGTTGCAGACATGGGAGAGAACCTCGCATCGCTGATCGCTGTTTTCACTTCTTCGGTCGGTTCGCCGCTACTCAAGATTGCTGGCTATCTCCGTGGTTTTTCAAACTTCCTTGGAAAGAAAAAGTAGGTAAACATGAAGAAACTATTTTGGCTAGCAACGGGAGTTGCATTGGGTTTGGTGGCTGCCAAGGAGATCGAAAAGAACCCTAGAGCAAAGGCTGCGTACAACGACGCAACCGAAAAACTTGCTTCTTTCGCAGGGGCCTTCCTAGAGGGTTACCGCGAGAGCGACGCTACTGAAAAACCTGCGTCAAAACGTTCAAATTCTTCGAAGAGCGCGTAATTCGTGAAAACCGCTGAAATCAGGCGGCGCTGGCTGGATTTTTTCGCCAATAAACAGCACGTCGTAGTTCCTTCCGCTTCGCTCATTAGCGAAGATCCTTCACTGCTTTTCACAGTTGCGGGTATGGTTCCATTCATTCCATACATGTCTGGCTTGGTACCTGCCCCTTATGCGCGAGCAACGAGCGTTCAGAAATGTATTCGTACTCTGGACATCGAAGAGGTAGGCAAGACCACTCGTCACGGAACGTTCTTCCAGATGAACGGAAATTTTTCTTTCGGAGACTACTTCAAGAAAGAAGCAATTAGCTTCGCTTGGGAGTTTCTAACTTCATCAACCGAAAAAGGTGGCCTCGGCCTAAATCCTGAAGTGCTCTGGGTTACCGTCTACAAGGACGATGATGAATCAATCGAACTTTGGCGGGAAATCGCTAACATTCCGATGGAACGAATCCAGCGTCGCGGTATGAAGGATAATTTCTGGTCAACAGGTCAACCAGGTCCTTCAGGTCCATGTTCTGAGATTTACTACGATCGCGGCCCTGAGTACGGTGTCGAAGGTGGGCCTGAAGCCGACGAGGATCGTTACATCGAAATTTGGAACCTAGTTTTCATGCAATACGAGCGTGGAGCGGGGATCGGTAAAGACAATTTTGAAATCTTGGGTGAGCTACCTAAGAAAAACATTGATACAGGTATGGGACTCGAACGCGTTGCATTCCTTATGCAGGGTGTTGAGAACCTGTACGAAATTGATGAGGTCAGGCCTGTCCTAGATTTGGCAGCAAAAATTGCTGGTAAGACGTATGGTGCGGTCGAAAGCGATGATGTTCGACTTCGTGTGATTGCTGACCATGTTAGAAGCGCGCTAATGCTTATCGGTGATGGTGTTACACCTGGAAACGATGGTCGAGGCTATGTTTTGCGTCGTCTCCTTCGCAGGACTGTTCGCTCGCTAAGGTTGCTTGGAGTTGATCGCCCGGTCATGAAGGACCTATTCGTTGTGTCTAAGGATGCAATGAAGGACTCATACCCAGAGCTCGAAACCAACTTCGGTCGCATCCAGTCTGTCGCTGTTGCCGAGGAAGAAGCATTCCTCCGCACGCTAATTTCTGGCTCGCAGGTTCTGGATCTGGCAATTTCTGAGGTTAAGTCTCAGAGTAAAAAGTCCCTTTCAGGCGATTCAGCGTTCCTGCTTCACGACACCTATGGTTTTCCAATCGATCTGACGCTAGAAATTGCTGAAGAGGCTGGCCTAGAGGTTGATCGTGATGGTTTTAAAACACTAATGACCGAACAGCGAGATAGGGCCAAGGCCGATGCTCGCGAAAAGAAGCTCGGTGGCACCGATCTATCTGTTTATTCGGAATTCCGTGCTTTGGGAACTACAAAATTCACCGGATACGAAGAACTGGTTACCGATTCAAAGGTGCTTGGAATCATCGCTGAAGGCGCATCGGTTTCTAGCATCTCGGCAGGATCCATCGGTGAGGTAATTCTCGATACCACTAGTCTCTACGCGGAATCCGGTGGTCAGGCAGCTGACGCAGGAATCATTCGAGGTGATGGTTTTGAACTTGAAGTTCTCGATGTTCAAAAGCCGGTAAAGGGTCTTGTTTCTCACCGAGTTTTGGTGCGAAACGGTGTTTTGGGCGTTGGTCAGGCTGCGATTACCGAGGTTGATGAAAATTGGCGCTTAGGTGCCTGTCAAGCACACTCCGGTACCCACGTTCTCCACGCAGCATTGCGCCAGGTCCTTGGTCCAACAGCTCTGCAATCTGGTTCGTACAACAAACCCGGGTACCTTCGTCTCGATTTTGCATGGAACTCTGCGCTTAGTGCCGAAACAAAGAGCGAAATCGAAGAAGTTAGCAACCTTGCAATCCGACGTGACCTTGCCGTCAGTGCTCACCATATGAGCCAAAGCGCTGCAAAAGAGTTTGGTGCGGTTGCACTATTTGGTGAGACCTACGATGAAGAAGTTCGAGTTATCCAAATTGGTGGTCCTTGGTCTCGCGAGCTTTGTGGAGGCACTCACGTTAGTCGCTCGAGCCAAATTGGCCTGCTTGCCCTGGGAGCCGAATCTTCCGTTGGTTCTGGTTCAAGAAGACTTGAGGCAATGGTTGGAATCGAAGGATTTCATTCGCTAGCAACTGAACGCGCTCTCGTTGCTCGACTAACAGATTTGGTCAAGGTTCCTGCCGCACAGCTTGAGGATCGCCTGCAGGCTGCCCTAGAAGAACTGAAGAGTACGCAGAAGAAGCTTGCTCTCATTGAGCAACAGTCTTTGCAGTCAAAGATTCCAACTTTTGTGAATTCGGCGAAAAGTGTTGGCAATCACAAAATGGTAATTGCGGACCTTGGATCTCTAGATTCTGCAGACCTCCTAAGGTCGATGGCTACCCAAATTAGATCTGAAATGGCGGGCAATGCAGTGGTTGTTACTCACGCTTCCATTTCTGGAAACCCTGCTCTTGTCGTTACAGTTGGCTCTGAAAGCCAGTCAAATGGTGTCAAGGCTGGTTCTCTGGTGAAACTTGCTTCACAGATTCTTGGCGGCGGTGGCGGCGGTAAAGACGATATTGCTCAGGGTGGCGGAACGAATGTAGGTAAGCTACCTGAGGCTTTAGCTGCCATCGAGAAGGAAATTGGCTAACCTGCAATCTGGTAGGCGACTCGCATTCGACTTCGGTTCGGTGCGTGTGGGTGTTTCTGTTTCGACAATTGACGGAATTTTTTGTTCTCCGCAACAAGCGATTCAAAACAATGAGCAGCTCATTGAATCCGTGAAATCGCTTCTCGAAGAATATGATCCAATGATCATCTTTGTTGGTCTGCCACTAAATCTGAGTGGCGAATTCACTAAATCAACCACGTCAGCGATTGAATTTGCGCGTGCAATTTCCTTGGTATCGAATATTCCTATTCGACTGATTGATGAGAGGCTGAGCACAAGAGCAGCCCAGAAGCAAATGCAGTCTTCAGGGAAAAGTGTCAAGCAGTCTCGCCCGCTGATCGATTCGGCAACTGCTACCCTGATTTTGGAATCTGCGCTTGAATTTGAAAAGAATACCGACAAGTTAGCCGGTCGTGAAATTACGGAGTTTGATGAATAATAAACGCCTAGTGGCAATCATTCTGGCTGTCGTCCTAATTCTCGGCGGAGGAGGAGCGTATCTTTTCCGTGCTCAAATACGTGCCGGTATCGATGTAATTAGCGGGAATGATTATTCTGGCAGCGGATCTGGAACAGTTGTTCTTTCAATAGCCGAGGGTCAAACCGGCTCGGATGTGGCAAGTAACCTTGTAAAACTTGGCGTGACCAAGAATTTCTCGTATACCTACAAGGTAATTGTTGGTCAGAATCCGGTATTCATTCCAGGAAACTATTCATTACACAAGCACATGTCGGTAATCAGCGCTCTTGATTTGTTGAAAGATCCAAAATCTCGCATTGTGAAGACGGTTACCGTAAAGGAAGGCCTTCGCTTGAAGAATGTCTTTGCAGTGCTTTCGTCAGCTACCGGCATTTCGGTTGCAGATTTTCTGTCTGCATCAAGCGATCCAGCTGTTTTTGGACTACCAGCGTCACTTCCGAGCCTTGAAGGGTTTCTGTTTCCTGCAACCTACGAATACGATTCAAAGACAACCGCAAAGTCGATGATCAAGATGATGGTTCAAAGAATGCAGCAAGAGCTTCAAAAGCAAGGAGTATCGTCAGGGGACCAATTGAAGGTCCTTACACTTGCATCCATTATTCAGAAGGAAGCGCGACAAACCGCAGACTTTTATAAGGTTTCCAGGGTTTTCACAAACCGATTAGATCTGGGCATGAAACTTCAGTCTGATGCAACTGTGTCTTACGGAAGCGGAGGAACTACGGTAACTACCACCGATGCAGAGCGGTCGGCCAGCAATGGCTACAACACTTATGTGCACAGTGGATTGCCAATTGGTCCAATTTCCGCACCCGGCTCCATCGCCATTGACGCAGCTCTGCATCCTGCATCTGGAGATTGGCTTTACTTTGTAGCTGTGAATTTGAAAACTGGTGAAACAGTGTTCAGCACCACTTACGCCGAACACCAGAAGGCGGTTGCTCAATGGCAGGCTTGGATGAGGGCGAATCCAGGTTGGAATGGTTAGCGCGCATATTGCCGTTCTAGGTTCACCAATAGAACATTCAAAGTCTCCGGCTATACATGCTGCAGCATATCTGCATTTGGGACTCAACTGGGATTACGGAAAATACCGCGTTGAGGCGTCAGAGCTAAGGCATTTCTTAAAACTACGTAATGCTTCCTGGCGAGGTTTCAGCCTCACGATGCCGCTCAAGGAAGAGGCTTTTCGTATCTCTAAACCAAGTTGTCCAAATGCTGTTGCTACCGGTGTTGTCAATACCCTGTTACACACTGAAGACGGCTGGGAAGGTTTCAATACGGATGTTTTTGGGATCTCTCAGGCTGTTTCAATGCACTCAAAATCAACGCAAGGTAGCATCTCGATTTTGGGATCTGGTGCCACGGCAACTTCGGCCGTTGTCGCGGCAAGGCATCTGAACCCAGCTGCCGAACTAACGATATATGCAAGAAGAAAAACTTCGGTTTTAGGCTTACAAACAAAACCTCTTGAAGAGTTCTATGCAGATCCAAATTCAGATCTAACAATTTCAACTCTTCCTGGTTCGGTCCAGCATCCAAATTTCGCGGTCCGAGAAGACGCTCAAATCCTCGACGTCGCATACAACCCCTGGCCGTCTAAACTTGCGTCAAATTGGAGCCAGGGTGGTCGAATTAGCGGCCTCGAAATGTTGCTCTGGCAGGCATTAGTTCAGGTGAGAATTTTCAGAACTGGCGACGGTTCCGAACAACTTCCCAATGAACTTGAGGTGTTTGAAGCAATGAGAGCCGCGGTCAAACTCTAAGGATAAAGCGTACCTGTGCGAGAATTGTTTGCATGTTACGTTGGCTGACCGCAGGTGAATCGCATGGGCAAGAACTAATTGCCGTCTTGGAAGGACTCCCTGCGGGAGTGCCTGTTACATCTGAAGACATTCAGTCCGCGCTATCGAGACGTCGCCTAGGTTATGGTCGCGGCGCCAGAATGAAGTTCGAAAAGGATCAGGTAACCTTGTCCGGCGGTATTCGTCACGGACTTTCTATCGGTGCCCCTGTTGCAATCTCGATTGCGAATACCGAATGGCCAAAATGGCAACAGGTTATGTCTGCAGATCCGGTGGACCCCTCTGAGCTCACGGGTGCACGTGCAGAGGCTCTAACCAGACCTCGGCCTGGACATGCTGACTTCACTGGCATGCAAAAGTATGCACACCTTGACGCCCGCCCAATCCTTGAACGTGCAAGTGCGAGAGAGACTGCAGCCAGAGTTGCACTTGGGCAGGTTGCAAGCAACTTCTTAGCCGAACTCGGTATTCATTTGGTAACTCACACGGTTGCCATTGGAACCGTTGAGTCTCCTAGAAATGCAACTCGACCTAGCTGGCGTGATATCGAAAAAATAGACGCCGATGAAGTCCGTTGTTTCAATAGTGATTTATCCAAGGCCATGATTGCGGAGATTGAGTCAGCACACAAAGACGGTGACACCCTGGGTGGTGTAACCGAAACTTTGGTGTACGGCCTGCCACCTGGTCTCGGCACTTTTGTTCATTGGGATCGACGTCTCGACTCGCAGATCGCCGCTGCCGTAATGGGGATTCAGGCCATCAAGGGCGTTGAAATCGGCGATGGTTTTGAAACCGCGCGCAGAAGAGGTTCAGAGGCTCACGATGAACTTGAACGCTCAGCCAATGGCGTAACTCACCGTCTTTCCGATCGTGCTGGCGGTATTGAAGGGGGAATGTCTAACGGTGAGGTTTGTGTTGTACGTGCAGCCATGAAGCCGATTTCAACTGTGCCAAGAGCTCTAAGTACTATCGACGTGGCAACGGGTGAGGCAGCCAAGGCCCATCATCAGCGAAGTGATGTTTGTGCGGTTCCAGCCGCAGGTGTCGTTGCAGAGGCCATGGTCGCTTTGGTCATTGCAAACAGTGTGTTGGAGAAGTTCGGAGGGGACTCCGTAGCTGAAACCAAGCGCAACCTAAAGAGCTACCTGGACAACATCCCTGAAGTCTTAGCCTCGGAAATTGTCTTTGATGCCTAAAACCGGCGCCATTGTTCTGGTTGGTCCGATGGGAGTTGGTAAAACCACCATTGGTAAGAAACTAGCCAAGAAACTTGGCTTACCATTTCTAGACACCGACCAAATGATTGTTAGGTTGCATGGCCCGATTCCTCAAATATTTGAATCCGTTGGAGAGCCAACTTTTCGAGAATATGAAGAAGAACAGGTGTTAACGGCTATAGCTTCGCCGGCCGTGGTGGCTACCGGTGGTGGCGCCATTTTGAGTGAACACACCAGAGCAGCGCTTACACAAGCATTCGTCGTTTATTTGGCTACAGACGGAAAACACATGGCAGTGAGATTGGCCGGAACCAATCGTCCATTGCTCAAAGATGGAATATCGGACTGGCGAAGAATTTATGAATCCAGACGTGAACTATACGAACAGGTTGCAGATTTAACAATCGATACTTCAAAGATTGCCCTCAAATCGGTGGTCGATGAGATTGCAGTGAAATTGGAGAAGAATGACTGAATTGATTCGTATTCCTGTTAATGGCCTAGAGCCCTACGAGGTTTTAGTCGGTAGGGGACTACTAGAGGAAATCAGACCTTGCATCTCGCCTGCAACTAAGAAGGTCCTTCTTATTCACCCGCTCGCTTTACAAACGAGTGCCGATCTGGTTGCCGAAAAGCTTCGAAACGATGGATTAGAAGTCGTTCAGGCGGGAGTTTCAGATGGCGAAGATGCAAAGCGAGTCGAGGTTGCCGCTTGGTGTTGGTCAATCCTAGGCAAAAGTGATTTCACCAGATCTGACTCAATTATCGGTTTTGGTGGTGGCAGTGCAACCGATCTCGCTGGATTTGTTGCGGCTACCTGGTTGAGGGGAGTGGATTTCATTAGCATTCCAACGACCTTGCTAGGGATGGTAGATGCTGCTGTCGGTGGTAAAACCGGTATTAACACCGCTGAAGGTAAGAATCTAGTCGGCTCATTCTGGGCTCCAAGAGCGGTCATCTGCGACCTTGACACCCTGCAATCGCTTCCGAAAACGGAATTGCTCTCAGGTTTCGGAGAGGTTGTCAAATACGGCTTTATTGCTGACGAAGAAATATTGAGACTTCTTGAAGAAGATCAAAATGCTGCTCTCGATGTAACCAGCGATGTCTTCCAGGAAATTGTGGTTCGTTGCATTGGAATTAAAGCTCGTGTTGTTGCGGCTGATTTCAAAGAAGCAAAAGAGCGTGAGATCTTGAATTACGGACACACTTTAGGGCACGCAATCGAATTGGTGGAGAGATTCCAATGGCGCCATGGTGCGGCCATTAGTGTCGGCATGATGTTTGTTGCAAACCTCGGTGTTGCCCTTGGGCACACTCCAGTGGAACTGCTAGAGCGTCAGGAGAGAATTTTGAAGAGTCTCGGCTTGCCAACCACCTACCGACCTGGAAGATTTACCCAGCTCCATGAAGCCATGGCTCGCGATAAGAAGTCTCGAGCGGGAGCTCTTAGGTTCGTCGTCCTGGATGGAATCGGAAAGCCGAGAATTGTCACAGCACCTACCCAAGAGCAATTGATGTCTGCTTACGGCGAGATTTCGGCCTAGAGCCAGTAACCTTGCACCATGACTAAAGTGTTGGTTTTGAATGGCCCTAATTTAGGTAGGTTGGGTTCTCGTGAGCCTGAAATTTATGGACACCTAAACTTTGCCGAGCTTTCCGAACGCGTACTCGCATTGGCAAGTGAGCTTTCCCTCGATGCAGAGGTTAGACAGACAGACTCCGAATCCGAACTTATTCACTGGCTGCATGAGGCTGTCGATTCTGAAAGTCACGTCGTGATGAACCCTGCTGCATTCACTCACTACAGTTATGCGCTAAGAGACGCAGCCGCATTAGTAACCAAGGCTGGATTGAAACTAGTTGAGGTGCACATTAGTAACCCACACGCTCGAGAGATTTTTAGACACAATTCCGTAATAAGTGCGGTAGCTTCTGGCGTGATAGCAGGTTTCGGAGTGGACAGTTACCTGCTGGCACTTCGCACGATTTAATGGCAATTTCGGTAAACTCTTAGAAACACCCAAAAACTTAGCGAGGCATTTTCGTGGCAACTTCCAACGACCTTAAAAACGGCATGGTTCTAAACATCGACGGACAACTATGGAGCGTTGTTGAATTCCAACACGTAAAGCCTGGCAAGGGGCCAGCTTTCGTACGTACCAAGTTGAAGAGCGTGATGACTGGCAAGGTTGTCGACAAGACTTTCAATGCCGGCACCAAGGTTGAGACCGCTAACGTCGACAAGCGCGACATGGAGTACCTATACAACGACGGTTCTTCGTTCATCTTCATGGACAAGACGAACTACGACCAGGTTGAATTGAGCCCTGAGGTTGTTGGCGAAGCAGCAGGTTACCTACTTGAGAACCAAGCCGCAACCGTTGCCCTTCACGAGGGAAACCCAATTTACGTTGAACTACCGTCTTCGGTCGTTCTAACCATTACCTACACCGAACCTGGTCTGCAGGGCGACCGTTCGACCGGTGGTACCAAGCCTGCAACTTTGGAAACCGGTATCGAGGTTCAAGTCCCACTATTCGTTGACAATGGAACCAGGGTTAAAATCGACACTCGCACCGGAGAATACCTAGGTCGCGAGCGCGACTAAGTTGAGCTCACGTAACAAGGCCAGAAAGCGCGCGTTTGACGCGATTTTTGCGGCGGATCTCCGTAAGGTTTCCCCGGTAAACCTGCTAGAAGACACCTTTAAGCAGGTTGCAGACAGGCAAAACCAGGACGAGATTTTCAAGTACGCAAGACAGATCGTTGACGGTGTTGTCGAACATCACGCCGAAATCGATGATCTTCTCGAAAGTTACTCTCAGGGTTGGTCCCTAGAGCGCATGCCTAACGTCGACCGTGCGATTTTGCGTGTCGCCATTTGGGAGATTATTTACTCTGACACACCAAAGCCAGTGGTCGTTAACGAAGCAGTGGAACTTGCCAAAGAGTATTCCACCGAGGAATCAGGTGGGTTCATCAACGGTCTTCTTTCTCGAATTTCCGGTACCAGGCAGGCTCTCTAGTAGAGTTGTTTCAAACATCCTTTAAAACCGTCCTGTGAGGCGGAGAAGGAGGTGGGCGTGACTTCACGCACCGTCTTAAGCAGCAGCGACATCGATCGCGCAATCACGCGTATTTCGCATGAGATTGTTGAATCCAATAAAGGTACCAAGGACCTAGTTATCTTGGGTATTCCAACCCGTGGGGTTTGGCTTGCGGATCGAATCGCAAAATCAATTGCAGATCACTACCCCGAGTTTGAAGTAGAAGAAAGCCTCGGACGTCTAGATGCAACAATGTACCGCGACGACCTATCAATTAACCCAACCAAAGCTGTAACTCCTACCGACATTCCGAAAGGCGGTATCTCTGGGAAGACAGTGGTTTTGGTCGATGATGTTCTGTTCAGCGGCAGAACGGTTCGTGCAGCACTAGACGCGCTGAATGAATTTGGTCGACCAAGTGCAGTTCGTCTGGCAGTTCTGGTTGATCGTGGTCATAGGGAACTGCCAATTCGCGCAGATTTCGTCGGTAAAAATCTACCTACTTCTCTTGACGAACGAATCTTCGTAAGGCTGAATGAATCGGATGAAGAAAACTCGGTGGTGATCGAGGGATGAAACTTCAGCACCTGGTCTCAACGACTGACCTCACCCGCGAACAGGCTATCGCAATTCTCGATACCGCAATCGAGATGAGTAAGGTCAATCAGCGAGAAATCAAGAAGCTTCCCGTGCTACGTGGCAAAACGGTCGTAAATCTCTTCTACGAAGACTCGACAAGAACCAGAGTTTCGTTCGAAGTTGCCGAGAAACGTCTTTCAGCCGATGTAGTGAATGTTTCAGCGAAAGGCTCCAGCGTGTCAAAGGGTGAAAGTCTAAAAGACACGGTTCAAACCCTAGCTGCGATCTCTGCGGACATCGTCGTTATGCGCCACGGTTCCTCAGGTGCGGCTCAATATCTCGCAGAGAGTGGATGGTTTGAGGGAGCAGTTATTAATGCTGGCGATGGCACTCACGAGCATCCAACTCAGGCTTTACTGGACGCTTACACACTTCGCAGCAGGATTTTTGGTGACAAAACGGGCACCGGACTTGATGGACTAAATATTGCAATCGTCGGAGACATTGCACACTCGCGAGTTGCTAGAAGTAACCTCCATTTGCTGAAAACACTTGGTGCCAAGGTTCACTTGATTGGTCCGCCAACCCTCCTCCCTAAAGCGCTTGCCGTGCAGGCAACCACCAGTCACTTCAATTTTGACGAAGCAATTGAAGAGATCAAGTTTGATGCGGTGATGATGCTTCGCATTCAGAGCGAAAGAATGAATGCGGCATTCTTCCCGAGTGAATCGGAGTACTCGAAGTTTTGGGGCCTAACCAAGTCAAGGTTTACTCGAATCGGTGATGCACTGGTGATGCACCCTGGACCGATGAATCGCGGACTCGAAATCGAAAGTATTGCGGCTGACAGTCCAAATAGCACGGTTTTAGAGCAAGTAAAGAATGGCGTTAGCACCAGGATGAGCGTGCTGTATCACCTGAACGCGGCTGAAGGAGACCTTTCATGAGTTTCACACTGAAAAATGTTCAACTCGAAGACGGACGAATCACAAACGTTTCTGTAGATGGACAGCACATCTCGCAGGTTGGTTCCGATCAACACGGTGAGATCATTGATGCTACAGGCTTGGTATTGCTTCCAGGTTTCGTTGACCTGCACACCCACTTGCGTCAGCCAGGTTTTGAAAAGAGTGAGACGGTTTCATCTGGTTCGGCTGCCGCTGCCGTCGGAGGTTACACCGCCGTTCACCCAATGGCAAACACAATGCCGGTAGCCGATAACGCGGGCGTAGTTGAACAAATCCAACGACTCGGTGAAGAAGCTGGGCTGGTCGAGGTTCAACCCATCGGTGCTGTAACTGTCGGGCTAAACGGTTCGATGCTCGCAGAACTTGGAACTATGAATGCGTCGAAGGCCAATGTCACAATTTTCAGTGACGACGGCAAGTGTGTAAGCGATCCTCAGTTGATGCGACGAGCGCTTACCTATGTGAAAGCCTTCAACGGCGTCATTGCTCAGCATGCTCAGGAACCAAGGCTTACCGAAAACTCACAGATGAACGAGGGATCTGTTTCTGCTGAACTTGGTCTGGCCGGCTGGCCGGCTGTCGCTGAAGAGTCGATCATCGCCAGAGACATCATGCTCGCCGAACTTACCGGGTCACGCCTACACGTTTGCCACGTATCAACAGCTGGTTCGGTGGAGCAGATTCGTCTTGGCAAGGCTAGGGGAGTGCAGGTGACCGCAGAGGTAACACCACACCACCTGTTGCTAACTGAAGACTTGGCAAGAAGTTATGACCCTGTATTCAAGGTAAATCCGCCACTTAGAACTCAAAACGATGTTGAAGCTCTTCGAGCAGCCTTGATCGACGGTACCATCGACGTAATCGGAACTGACCACGCACCGCATCCAATTGAGTCAAAAGAATGTGAGTGGAACAACGCTGCTTTCGGAATGCTCGGGTTGGAAACCGCTTACTCTATCGCTCAGTTGGTTCTAATTGACAGTGGACTTTCCAACTGGTCACGTTTGGCACAGGTACTTTCAATAAAGCCTGCAGACATTAGTGGTCTAACTGGTCAAGGTCAGCAGATCGTTGCCGGTGCGATGGCCAACTTAGTGTTGGTTGACCCTGCCTCCGTAACTAAAGTCACCGGTGGCGGGCAAAGCCTCTCGGAAAATCAACCATATCTCGGCATGGAATTGCCGGGTCAAGTAGTACACACAATATTCAGAGGATCGTTCACGGTTCGCGACGGAATTTTGAACGGAAGGGCATAAATTGTCAAAGGCACTATTGGTTTTAGAAGATGGCAAGATTTTCGAGGGAAAAAGCTATGGTCTAGAGGGGCAAACACTCGGTGAGGTTGTTTTCTGCACCGGCATGACTGGCTATCAAGAGACACTCACCGATCCGAGCTACGCCGGTCAGATTGTCGTTCAAACGGCGCCTCACATTGGCAACACAGGTGTAAACGCAACCGATGAAGAATCGGCCAAAATTTGGGTTTCTGGTTATGTCGTTCGTGATGCCTCGCGAATCGTGTCTAACTTCCGTGCCGAAGATTCTCTGGATAACGAGTTGAAGAAATTTGGCGTCGTCGGTATTCGCGGAATAGACACCCGTGCGCTAACGAGACACCTCCGAGATGTTGGTGTGATGCGCGGAGGCGTATTCAGTGGAAGCTTGACCGACCTACCAAGTTCAGATTTAGTTGCATTGGTCAAGCAAGGTAAAGAAATGAAGGGGCTTTCCCTGAGCAGCGTGGTTTCAACGCCTTCCAAATATGTCATTGAGGCCGAAGGCGAAAAGTTCGGAACAATCGCGATTCTAGACTTAGGTATCAAGGAGTCGACAATTCAAAATATGACGGCTAGGGGTTTAGAAGTACATGTCTATCCTGCGACTTCTGATGCCGCGGTGCTTCTTGAATCAAACCCAGACGCGGTCTTTTACTCAAATGGCCCTGGTGATCCAGAAACCGCTGCTGATCAGGTGGCAACTCTGCAAGAGATACTTCGATCTGGTAAGCCATTCTTTGGCATCTGTTTTGGAAACCAGTTGCTTGGACGAGCACTTGGTTTTGAGACATACAAGTTAGCTTTTGGTCATCGAGGCATCAATCAGCCCGTGCTAGATCGAACCACCGGCAAAGTTGAGGTTACCGCTCACAACCACGGTTTTGCCGTGAAGATCGAAGGTGGCCCAGAAGTCGAATCTCCTGCAGGTTTTGGCCGAGTGAAGGTCAGCCACGTCTCTCTAAATGACGATGTTGTAGAAGGCATCGAGTGCATCGATATTCCTGCTTTTTCGGTGCAGTATCATCCTGAAGCCGCTGCCGGTCCACACGATTCAAATTACCTATTCGATCGACTCGTCGACCTAATCAAGAACAACCGAAAGTAGAACCATGCCAAAGCGTAGCGATATCAAATCTGTTCTAGTTATTGGTTCAGGACCGATTGTGATCGGTCAGGCCTGTGAGTTTGATTACTCCGGCACTCAGGCTTGCCGAGTTCTTCGCGAAGAGGGTATTCGAGTAATCCTAGTGAACTCAAACCCTGCAACTATCATGACCGACCCTGACTTTGCCGATGCAACCTATGTTGAACCAATCACACCAGAGGTGATCGAGAGCATCATTGCCAAGGAAAAACCGGATGCAATCTTGCCAACTCTTGGTGGTCAGACCGCGTTGAATGCAGCAATGTCTTTGCATGAGCTTGGAATTCTAGACAAATACAACGTAGAACTGATCGGCGCAAAGGTTGACGCCATCAAGAAGGGTGAAGATCGACAAATCTTCAAGCAACTAGTACTCGATGCAGGTGCCGATGTAGCGCGTTCGGTAATCGCACACAACATGGATGAAGTGTTGGCTGCGGTCGACGTACTCGGTTACCCGATGGTAGTTAGGCCGTCGTTCACAATGGGTGGCCTAGGTTCTGGATTTGCCTACAACGAGGACGACCTTCGCCGCATCGCTGGTGCCGGACTGCAGGCAAGCCCAACGACCGAAGTGCTTTTAGAAGAGTCAATTCTTGGTTGGAAAGAATACGAGCTAGAACTAATGCGCGACACGGCTGACAACACGGTCGTAGTTTGTTCAATCGAGAACGTTGATCCGGTCGGTGTTCACACCGGAGACTCGATCACAGTGGCACCGGCACTGACTCTTACCGACCGCGAATTCCAGAACCTTCGCGATATCGGTATTCGTATCATTCGTGATGTCGGTGTTGACACCGGAGGTTGTAACATTCAGTTCGCTGTTGATCCGACAAATGGTCGTGTCATCGTCATCGAAATGAATCCTCGCGTCAGCAGATCTTCAGCGCTTGCTTCAAAGGCAACCGGATTCCCAATCGCCAAAATCGCGGCCAAACTTGCCGTCGGCTACACGCTCGATGAAATCCCTAACGACATCACCAGGGTCACGCCGGCAAGCTTTGAACCAACTCTCGACTACATCGTCGTCAAGGTTCCTCGATTTGCATTCGAAAAGTTCCCTGCAGCCGACCCTACACTGACCACCACCATGAAGTCAGTTGGCGAAGCCATGGCGATCGGCCGAAACTATTCACAGGCATTGCAAAAGGCCTTGAGGTCCTTAGAGAAGAAGGGTTCTTCGTTCCACTGGTCTGCAACCGATAGAACTATTGAATCTCTTTTGGTGGAAATTCAAACACCAACCGATGGTCGCATCATTGCTGTTCAACAGGCACTTCGCCTCGGTGCCTCTCCGGAACAGGTTTTTGAAGCTACCAAGATTGATCCATGGTTCATCGACCAAATCGTTCTAATCAATGAGGTCGCCGAATTCATTTCTGATGCGGCTGAACTGACGGCGGAAGTCATTGAAACTGCGAAAGAGCACGGTTTTTCTGATATTCAAATCGGTCAATTGCGTTCGCTCGGCGAAGCCGAAGTTCGTGGTATTCGTCACGCACTCGGGCTAAGACCTGTTTTCAAAACGGTTGACACTTGTGCTGGAGAGTTTCCAGCACTAACCCCTTATCACTACTCAACCTACGAGCAGGAGTCGGAAGTAATTCCGTCCGATCGTAAGAAAGTCGTGATTCTCGGTTCTGGCCCAAACAGAATTGGTCAGGGTGTCGAATTTGACTATTCCTGTGTACACGCATCTTTTGCGTTGTCGGATGCAGGTTTTGAGACCATCATGATCAACTGCAATCCAGAGACGGTATCTACTGACTATGACACGTCGGACCGACTCTATTTTGAGCCTTTGACTTTGGAGGATGTGCTCGAAGTAATTCACGCCGAAAGCCAAAGTGGCGAGCTTGTCGGGGTTGTAGTGCAACTTGGAGGTCAAACAGCTCTAGGTCTAGCTAAGGGGCTAAAGGAAGCTGGAATTAACATTCTTGGAACAACCCCTGAGGCCATTGACCTAGCGGAAGAACGCGGTTTGTTTAGTCAAATTCTCGATAACGCCAACCTTCTTTCACCTGCCAACGGTGTCGCAATCAATCTTGCGGAAGCCGGTGAAATTGCCGGTCGCATCGGTTATCCGGTCTTGGTTCGCCCGTCGTTTGTACTAGGTGGTCGTGGAATGGAGATCATTTACGACCATGCTTCTCTAGTCGACTACTTCGACCGAATTGCTGAATACGGTCTTGTCGGGCCAGGTTATCCACTTTTGGTTGACCGATTCCTAGACGACGCAATCGAGATTGACATCGATGCTCTCTATGATGGCGAACAACTTTACGTTGGTGGAGTCATGGAACACATCGAGGAGGCGGGCATCCACTCGGGAGATTCATCCTGCACACTTCCTCCAATCACTCTCTCGCAGAGCCAGATCGAACGCGTTCGCGTTGCCACCGAGTCAATCGCAAAGGGAATCGGTGTGAAAGGCCTACTTAACGTTCAATTCGCAATGGCGAATGACGTTCTGTATGTCCTAGAGGCCAACCCAAGAGCGAGTCGTACTGTTCCGTTCGTTTCTAAGGCTCTGGGTATCACCCTCGCCAAGGCCGCATCGCTGGTTATGGTGGGTAAGACCATCTCAGAGTTGGTTTCCGAAGGCCACCTACCAAAGGAAGATGGAACTTACATTCCTGCTGGAAGCGCGATTGCCGTGAAGGAAGCAGTACTTCCGTTCAAGCGATTCGCTACCAAGGAAGGTAGATTTGTCGACTCCCTACTTGGTCCAGAGATGCGTTCGACGGGTGAAGTAATGGGCATGGACGTTGACTTCCCGACGGCATTTGCGAAGAGTCAGGCCGCGGCTGGAAGTTCCCTTCCAAAGTCTGGAACCGTATTCATCTCGGTAGCAGACCGCGATAAGCCGCAGGTTGTATTGCCGGTTAGACGACTTCAGCAGCTCGGATATCGAATCCTTGCAACTTCTGGCACGGCATCCATTTTGGAACGTCATGGAATTGATGTACAAACCGTACGAAAAGAATCGGCAGAAGGTAGCGAACCTTCAATCGTTGATCTCATTACTGCCGGTGAAGTTGACGTAGTGGTAAACACTCCTTCAGGTTCAAGCGCGAGAAAAGATGGTTACGAAATCCGAGCAGCCACTACGGCAGCAGATAAGGCAATTTTCACAACCATTGCTCAGTTGAGTGCCGCGATTGGTTCATTCGAGCGAATCATTGAAGGTCCGTTTGCTGTGAAGTCGTTGCAAGAACACTCGTTCGAGAGAGCAAGCAAGATTGCCTGAAAACTTCGGTACCAAACTTCATGGAGCATTTGAAGAGTTTGGGCATCTGTGCGTCGGCATCGATCCTCACTCTTCGATTTTGGAGAGTTTGCAATACGGTGACAGCATCGATGGATTGAAAGAATTCAGTTTTGCTGTGCTCAATTCGGCAATTGGATCGGTAGCTGCAATCAAGCCACAGGTGGCTTTCTTTGAGCGTTTCGGTTCTAAAGGTTTCGAGGTGCTTGCCGAAATTTGCTCCATTGCGAAAGAAGAAAACCTCCTGATAATCGCGGATGCAAAAAGAGGCGACATCGGAACAACAATGGATGGTTATTTTGAAGCCTGGTTCGGCGCCAAAAGTGGTCTTTATTGTGATGCACTAACAGTAAGTCCATATCTAGGTTTTGAGTCACTCAAGAATAGTTATGAAAAATGGAGTGATCAGTCCAAGGGCGTGTTCACTCTTGCAGCTACGTCCAATCCGGAAGGCTTTGCGACACAACTAGCAATAACTAACGGGCACTCGCTCGCATCAGAAATAGTTTCATTGAGTGAGACCGAGAATGCTGGTAGCGATGAATTAGGCAATTTTGGTGTTGTCGTTGGTGCGACCATCGATTTCTCGAAATTTGGACTCACAAATCTAAACGGTAAAACTCCAATTCTTGCTCCAGGTTTTGGGTTTCAGGGCGCAAAGTTATCTGATGCAAAGAACATCTTTGGAAGTTCAGCGGGTCAAGTTCTTTACTCGGTTTCTAGATCTATTACCGATGGGGGAATCGGCAAAATTCGTTCTCGCATATCGAGCGCCAACGAAGAACTAAACGCGGCTTTGAATTAGGCTTTAGCCGTGTCTGGTCATCTAGCTGTAATTGCAGGCCCTACCGCTGTCGGTAAGGGTACTGTAGTTCGTTATCTCTTGAGCGAGCATCCGGAGCTGAAGCTTTCAATTTCAGCAACAACGAGAGAACCACGACCGGGGGAACAAGACGGTGTTGACTATTACTTTTGGTCGAAAGATCGATTTGAGAAGGCCATCGTCGACGGAGCATTGCTCGAATATGCCAAGGTTCATGGAAATAATTACTACGGCACTCCTAAACAGCCAGTTGTTGAAGCCCTGTCTCGCGGGGAAACCATAATTCTTGAAATCGATCTTCAGGGCGCTCGTTTGGTCAAAGAGTCGTTGCCGGAGGCGGTCACTATTTTTATCCAGCCACCTAGTTGGGAAGAGTTGGTGAGAAGACTTACCTCGAGAGCAACCGAATCAGAGGACGAACAACAAAACCGTTTGGAAACGGCGAAGGTAGAATTGGCGGCAGCCACGGAGTTTGACCACGTTGTTGTAAACGATGAGGTGGCTAAATGTGCTGCTCGCATCTTAGAATTGTTAACATGAAAACCAACGAACAACTACACGGCATTGTTTCGCCGGCAATCGACAACCTATTGAACAAGTCGGATGCCAGTGGGGAGTCAATTTCAAAGTACAAGTTGGTTCTTTTTGCAGCTAGTCGTGCACGACAGATCAACCAGTACTACTCCGAACTTCAGGCGGGTAGCTTGTTCAACAACGTCGGTCCTTTGGTTGAGGCAAACATCGACGAAAAGCCTCTTACCATTGCACTTCGCGAAATCGACCAGAACAAGCTAGTCGTAAGCGAATCTAAGAAGTAAATTTATGCGCATTCTGGTTGGAATAACCGGAGGCATTGCCGCGTATAAGGCGGTGGAAGTTATTCGCAAATTCACCGAACTCGGTCACGAAGTTCGGGTCATTGCAACTGCGAACGCAAAAAAATTCATTGGTCAAACTACACTCGAGGCGATTTCTCACAACCCAGTTGAAAGCGAACTCTTTCACGAGGTTAGCGACGTTCGTCATATCGAAATGGCTCAATGGGCCGAACTAATAGTTATTGCGCCAGCAACTGCTGCCTTTCTCGCCAGAACTTACAGTGGCCAGGCGGAAGACCTCCTAGACAATGTAATTGTCGCTAGCACGGCTGCGAAGGTCATTGCACCGGCCATGCACACTGAAATGTGGGTTAACCCAACCACGATTAGGAATGTCAGCGGGCTTAAAGATCTTGGCTTCACTCTTATTGAACCTGAAGTGGGACGTCTTACTGGCACAGATAGCGGTGTTGGAAGACTTCCTGATGCGATCCAGATCGTTCAAGGTGCCTTAAATTCTCTGAAAGCAAAAGATCTGGCAAATAAAAATGTTTTGGTCATTGCTGGTGGAACCCACGAACCAATCGACCCGGTTCGTTTTATCGGAAATCGATCCACTGGAAAACAGGGCATTGCCCTAGCCGAAGAGGCCTTGGCTAGAGGCGCCAATGTCACCCTAATCGCTGCAAATTTCGAATACGTTAATCGGGATTTGGATTTAATTCAGGTTGTTACAGGGCAAGAAGTTCTGGTCTCAGCTCAATCTCTAATTTCCGAGATGGACTTGGTTGTGATGCCAGCTGCCATTTCAGATTTCCGGGTAGAAACAGTGGCGAAAGAGAAGATTAAGAAGACTGACGTTGGAAATGATTTCGCGATCAGGCTAATTCAGAACCCCGACGTAATTTCAACGTTGTCAGCTTCTAAAAAACCAACGACTAAGATCATCGGTTTTGCCGCCGAGACTATTTCCGGTGAAGGGCTAATTGCTGAAGCAACATTTAAATTAGAACGAAAAGGCGTCGACATGATTGTGGCGAATGATGTTTCGAACGGTAAGGCATTTGGTGTTGACACGAATGAAGTGGTCCTCGTGTCTAAACAATTTGAACCATTTATGATTTCCGGGTCAAAAGCAGAAATCTCGGCAATGATCTACACAAAGGCACTTGAACTCGTCTAAGTGTCGCAAACGCCGAATATACTTAGATGGTTATGACAGAACTTCGCTATTTCACCTCAGAGTCGGTCACCGAAGGTCACCCAGATAAAATCTGTGATCAGATCAGTGATGCAATCCTCGACGCGCTACTTGAAGCCGACAAGGGTGCTCGTGTTGCCGTTGAGACAATGGTGACCACCGGTCTTGTTCATGTCGCTGGAGAAATTACCACGAGTGCTTACGCGGAAATTCCTGCCATAGTTCGCAAAAAGGTGACCGACATTGGCTATGTTTCGTCCGAAATCGGATTCGACGGTCACAGTTGTGGAGTCAGTGTCTCGATTGGTGAACAGAGCCCCGACATTGCTCAGGGAGTGGACGCAGGTTTTGAGGTTCGCGAAGGTTCTTCTGTCGAAGATCGTGACGCTCAAGGTGCTGGTGACCAGGGAATCATGTTTGGCTATGCAACCAATGAGACCCCAAACCTAATGCCGGCAGCCATATCTTTGGCGCATCAGTTGAGTGCAAAATTGGCTGAGGTTCGTAAGGAATCGGTTTTTGAATACTTGCGTCCCGATGGCAAAACACAGGTAACACTCGGTTTTCAAGGTTCAACTCCGAAGACCGTAGAAACCGTTGTGCTATCTACTCAACATGACCCGAGTGTTTCAACAGAACAGTTGCGCCATGACATGCAAGCTTTTGTCATTGATCCAATACTCGAGTCAAGTGGTCTTGAATCGGAAGGTTATAACGCACTCATCAACCCAACCGGTCGATTTGAAATTGGCGGACCCATGGGCGACGCCGGTCTGACAGGCAGAAAAATCATCGTTGACACCTATGGTGGAGCTGCAAGACACGGTGGCGGCGCCTTCTCTGGAAAAGACCCATCAAAGGTTGACCGATCCGCTGCCTATGCCATGCGTTGGGTTGCCAAGAACATTGTTGGCGCTGGATTTGCAGACCGTGTGGAGGTCCAGGTTGCCTATGCCATTGGAAAGGCAAATCCGGTTGGTTTATACCTCGAGACATTTGGTACTGAAAAGTTCTCCGTAGACAAGATTCGCGCTGCGGTTACCAAGGTATTTGATCTTCGCCCTAAGGCCATAATCGAAGAATTGGATTTACTGCGACCTATCTATTCGAAAACAGCCGCCTACGGTCATTTCGGTCGTGAATTGCCTGAATTCACCTGGGAACGCCTTGACCGCATTGAGCAGCTGCAAAAGGCTTTAGGTAACTAAATGCCGGCTGGCGAGTTAATTGCTCGTGTGGTTTTTGACTCGCCGCTATTAACTCTTGATCGAGAGTTTGAGTACAGCATTCCGGATACGTTAGTAGATTCAATCGAATTTGGCCATCTGGTGAAGGTGCAGTTAGGTCGCTCTATAAGAGACGCCTACGTCGTTTACGTTGGAAATGAAAAGAAGTTTTCTGGTGAACTAAGCCAAGTTCTCTCCGTCACATCGAGATTCCCACTCCTCTCAAAAAGAATCTATGAGCTGGCCAAACTAATTGCAGAACGACAGTGCTGTGCCGTTGGTGAAGTTTTGAAGGTGGCCATACCCAAACGTTTTTCAAGGATAGAAAATAAATTCGAACCTGCGGCATCAACCAACATCGGTCTCGAGGAAAAGCCGCAGACAAAGGTTGCTGAACTTGTAACCGCGGTTGCAGAAATCGATGGACTTCCACATTTTATCCACCGCATTGCAGAGCTCGCGGTCACAGCCCTCAAGGATGGTAGGGCTTCACTCGTAATCTTTCCTGATTTTAGAGATTTAGATCGTTTTGAGACTTTGATGAAAGGTCGAATTGAATCGAGTGATTTGGTTCGCGTAGACAACGAGCTCACAGGGTCAGAGCGCTTTGCACTTCATCTAAGGGCGCTAGACAATAACCCCTCGGTGATTTTTGGTACGAGATCTGCAATCTATGTACCAATGCCCAAAAACGCACAGGTAATCATCTGGGACGAATCGGATCAGAATCATATAGACCAGCAGTCGCCGTACCTGTCAACACGAGATATAGCAATCATGCGGAATTCCGTAGACGGAACAAATTTGATCTTTTTAGCGCACACCAGAAGTACCGAAATCGAACGTCTAATTCAAATTGGCTACCTTTCGGAAATATCACCAAAAAATGGTTGGTATCCACGAGTTTCTTTAGCTGAAGGCCCCGGTTTGGATTCTCAAACTTTTCGAACTATCGCTGATGGGCTCAAACTCGGGCCCGTGCTTGTTCAGGTTGCCGCACCAGGAACGGCTAGATCGCTGTTTTGCAACATATGTTCGGCAAGGTCGGCCTGTTTGCATTGTCACGGTCCTCTCTGGATAAATCGCGACTCGCAAATTGCGTGCAGATGGTGCGGAGAAATCAACCTTGATGCCAAGTGCGAAAAGTGCGGTTCAAGAAAATTCAGGCAAGGAGCGTCTGGTTCGACCGGATGGGCGAGACAACTTGGGAAATCCTTTCCGAATGTCCAGATTCGAGAGATCACGTCGGATATACGTGCCTTGACCATAAATAATAAGCCTCAAATTGTCGTTTCAACAGCGGGGATCGAACCGGTAGCAGAAGACGGTTATGCCAGCGTCGTCCTTTTAGATTGCAAGGCTCAACTTTCAATAGACAATCTTCGAGCACCTGAATTGGCCTTGCAATCGTGGCTGAATGCTCTAGCCTTCATGCGATCCAACGGTCAAGCGGTAGCCGTTGGGGTTTCCTCCGAAGTTGCTAAAGCTCTGAGTCTTGGACAAGTAAAGGAAACCATTGCCCAACTGTATTCCGAACGAATAGACCTCGGGCTGCCTCCAGCAAAAAGAATTATGACCGCAACAGGCTTGAAGTCATCAGTCGATGGACTGGCAGAAATCCTGGTAAGCGAAGGTAAATGTGAACTTCTCGGAATTGCCACTTCCACCACAAGCCAAGTTGAAAAAGACTACAGGTTATTGGTGCGGTTTGACTATCGCGATGGTGCACTCGTGTCTTCGTTAGTAAGGCAATACCTTGCAAAGTTAGATAGAACCACGGTTCGAACCAATTCCGCCACCGGTCGCAAGCTCAGGCCCTTGACAATCAAGTTTGATGATCCAAAGGTGATTTAGGTTAGTTAGATGTCGATTGTTTTCGCTGGAACTCCAGAAAATGCTGCCAAGACCTTGGAAGCATTGATCGAAGCTGGAACTGAAGTAACACTTGTAGTTACTCGGCCTGATGCACCCGTCGGCAGAAAAGCAGTCATCACAGCCTCGCCAGTAGCGCAAGTAGCCGAAAAATTCGGAATTCGTACTCTCAAGAGCAAGTCCTTTGATGTCGAGACGGTCGCTCAAATCGTCGATGGTGGTTACAAGTTAGGAATTGTCGTTGCATACGGTGGGCTACTAAAGATAGATGCATTAAGTGCAACTGAACTTGGATGGTTCAACGTTCACTACAGCGACCTGCCTAAATGGAGGGGTGCATCACCGGTTCAAAGCGCGATTTTAGCGGGGGACACCGAAACTGCAGTTTCCATATTTAAGCTAGAAGAAGGGCTTGATTCTGGGCCGATCTTGCTGAAGGTTCGAACTAAAATCGAACCTTTCGAGACTTCAGGCCGTTTGTTAGATCGATTGACGCAACTCGGTATTTCTGGTTTGCTCGAAGTCATTCCAAAGTTGCTTTCAGGAACTTTTCATCTAGTTGATCAAAATGAGTTCGAAGTGACTTATGCGGGTAAGATTTCTAGATCGGATGCGAAACTTGATTTAACCGCATATGCACGCTCGGTTGAAAACAAAGTCAGAGCCATGAATCCAGAACCTGGCGCTTGGCTACTGTTTGCTGGTCAGCCATTCAAAATTCACGAGGCTCGCGAAGCCATCGGTGTTGAAATTCCCATCGGTGTTGTGACTAGCGTTAATGGGCGAATTCTTCTCGGCTGCGGCAAATCCGCCGTCGAATTGTTAGAAGTTCAACCATCTGGAAAGAGTCGCATGAGAGCGCCTGATTGGTATCGTGGTCATTCTGGGACTGATTTGAGATTTGAAATTGAGTAGTAATCCGAGACGCACAGCACTAAAAGCACTATTGCAGGTTGAGAAGCAAGGCGCTTATCTAAACCTACTTCTTCCAAAATTGATAGAACAGTCGGGCTTGAAGGATTCCGACGCGGGTTTAGCGGTTGAGCTGGCTTACGGAACCTCCAGGATGCAGGGTTTTTATGACTGGGTCATCACTGAAGCTTCGGGTCGAGATGTTAGCAAAATTGATTTAGGTGCCTTGATCTGTCTAAGGCTCGGAGCTCATCAGCTTCTCACATTGCAAACACCTGCCCACGCAGCGATATTTGAGACCGTTGAATTAGCCAAGAGCGAAACCAATGAAGGAGCAGCACGTTTTGTGAATGCGGTGCTGAGAAGAATGTCTGAGCGTGATTCATCGCAATGGAAGAAGCTTCTCGAGCGAAGTGATTTCACTTCGGAGGAATCTTTGGCAGTCGCTCACTCTCATCCAGAGTGGATTGTTAGAGCTTTTGAACAGGCACTTAAATCTGAAGGTAGACAATCCGAACTCGAAGAACTTTTGGAAGCGGACAACCGACCTCCGAAAATCAATTTGGTTCATTTGCCGGGTAAAGTCATGTCCAATGTCACTGGTATTGAACCTGGACTAGCGTCACCAATTGGCTACACCTTGGATTCAGGCGATCCAGCAAAGGTTTCAGGAATTCAAAATGGTTCACTGCGAGTCCAAGATCAAGGCTCTCAGCTTGTAACGATGGCTTTAGCGGAGATTAAACCAATCAAGCAAAACGAGAAATGGCTTGACCTGTGTGCCGGCCCTGGTGGCAAAGCGGTATTATTGGCTGCCCTTGCAAGCCAGTCCAGTGCAACTTTGACAACTAATGAGGTAACGCCACATCGAGCCCAACTGGTTTCCACAGCTATTAGACACAGTGGATTCAGTGCGACCCAACTAGTCTCCGATGGACGTCAGTTGTCGCTCAAGGAGAAGTTTGATCGCATCATGCTCGACGCGCCTTGTTTAGGCTTAGGCTCGCTTCGACGAAGGCCCGAGTCAAGGTGGACAAAGTCTGTTTCTGATCTTAAAGAACTGACGTCTTTGCAACGTGAATTGCTGCAGGCGGCATGGAACTATTTGAAGCCAGATGGCGTTCTGGCCTATGTCACTTGCTCACCTCACCTGTCCGAGACAACTGCACAAATCGAATGGTTCCTGCGGATGAACCAGGACGCTAAATTGCTCGATTCTTCGCAAACTCTAAGGGGCTTGAATCCAAAGCTTGAATTAGCGCCAGGTCGCAAAACGAGTCAGCTTTGGCCTCACCGAAATGGAACAGATGCAATGTTTCTTGCGATACTGGAAAAGGGTTCAGGAAAGGCTTAGCGATGTCAATGCGAATTCATCCAAGCATTCTGTCTGCGGACTTCGTGAATTTCGCCGCTGAATTTCAGACCATTTCTCAAGCGGATGCAATTCACATTGATGTAATGGACGGTCATTTCGTCCCAAACCTAACTTTTGGATTACCCATGGTTGAGGCCATGAAGCGTGTTGCTACGCTTCCGACCGATGTTCACCTGATGATTGCCAATGCCGACGTCGAAGCAATCAAGTATGCAGATGCGGGAGTCGATAGCGTTACTTTTCATTTGGAGGCATCAACTTCGCCGGCAATACTTGCTAGGAAGATCAAGTCTTCAGGGGCTAAGGCTGCTATTGCAATAAAACCAAAGAGTAACATCCGCTACGTTCTCGATCACCTTGGTGAGTTCGATATGGTGTTGGTCATGACCGTTGAACCTGGTTTTGGGGGACAAGAGTTTATGGAGGATCAACTTTGGAAAGTTCAACAGTTGCGTGAAGCTGTGGATTCAGCCGGCTCAGAAACGGTGCTTCAGGTTGATGGCGGGATTGACGAGGAAACTATCAAGTTGGCTTCGAGCGCGGGAGCTAATGTGTTTGTCGCTGGAAGCTCCGTTTTCAAACACAGCGACAGAAATTCAGTTGTAAATCACCTCAGAGTTACCGCTAGCAACTCAAGGTAAGTTAATCTTGAAGGTATGACTACCTTCGATGAGCTTTTCTCTGAGCTCAGCCTTAAAGCGCAAAGTGGAGATTCGAACTCCCAGACTGTGAAATGGCTAGCAGCTGGTGTTCATACCATCGGTAAAAAGGTGGTTGAGGAAGCTGCAGAAGTTTGGATGGCAGCCGAGTTTCAGACCAAAGACGATCTGGCTCTTGAGATTAGCCAACTCATTTATCACGTGCAGGTAATGATGCTTGCCAAAGGTTTGACAATTTCCGACATTGAAGAAAAGTTTTAGAAATGCTTAGAGTAGCGATCCCTAACAAGGGAATTCTGTCAGAGACCGCAATACTGATGCTAAAGGAAGCTGGTTACGCAACGCGTCGTGATCCAAAGGAACTCCACGTCATAGACTCCGCAAACAACATCGAATTCTTTTACCTGCGTCCAAGGGACATCGCGACCTACGTTGGCGCTGGTTCCCTAGACATTGGCTTGACCGGTTTGGACCTCCTGTTAGATTCCAGGTCTCCTGCTCAAACAATCGAAGATTTGAAGTTTGGCGAATCCACCTTCAGGTTTGCTGGTCCAGTTGGCCAATTCAAGTCAGTTTCAGATCTCGAGGGAAAACGTGTCGCAACTGCATACGTCAACCTCGTTGAAGACTTCCTCTCTGAACAGGGCGTGAAGGCAACCCTTGTCCAGCTGGATGGAGCTGTGGAGTCAGCGGTTCGCCTAGGTGTTGCAGATGCGGTCGCAGATGTTGTGTCAACCGGAAACACATTGCGACAAGCTGGCCTAGAAATCTTCGGTCCAGTTCTTTTGCACTCCACAGCCCACCTAATTGGAGGTGCTGGAAAGGAAACACTTGCATCGGGACTTCTTAGAAGACTTAGAGGCGTCATCGTTGCAAGGGAATATGTCATTTTTGACTATGACTGTCCAGCCGAGCTTGTTGAGCAAGCTTCAGCGATAACTCCTGGGATTGAATCACCGACAGTTTCACCTCTTCGCGATCCAGAGTGGGTTGCCGTACGCGCGCTTGTTAAATCATCCGAAACGAACTCAACTATGGATGCCCTTTACGACCTTGGAGCACGGGCTATTCTGGTCAGCGCCATTCACGCTGCTCGCATCTAAACATGTCACTCACCGTAAGAGTAATTCCATGCCTCGATGTTGCAGAGGGGCGTGTGGTAAAAGGTGTTAATTTTGAAAACCTTCGGGATGCTGGCGACCCCGTTGAACTAGCGAGTTATTACTACGAGTCGGGTGCCGACGAACTTACATTCCTTGATGTTATGGCAACCGTCGATAATCGTTCAACGATGTTTGATCTTGTCACCAAAACCGCGGAACAGGTTTTCATCCCTTTGACCGTCGGAGGGGGAGTTCGGTCCGTAAATGATGTTGGCGAACTTTTGAAAGCTGGTGCCGACAAGGTCTCCGTCAGTTCTGCAGCTGTCACAAATCCTTCGATACTTGCTGAAATAGCCGATCGATACGGAAACCAGGTTTTAGTGCTCTCACTAGACCTCAAATTAGATAAAGTGGCCGGCAATCGCTGGATTGTTACCACCCACGGAGGAAGAACCGAAACGAACATTGACGCACTTGAATGGATCTCGAAGTGTGCGGATTTAGGTGTCGGAGAGTTGCTCGTGAACAGCATCGATGCAGATGGAACAAAGTCTGGTTTCGATTTGCCTCTAATTTCTGCGATTAGGAAAATCACTTCGATTCCACTCATTGCTTCAGGTGGTGCCGGACTTGCTGAGCATTTCCCTCAAGCGGCAGAGGCTGGTGCCGACGCTATTTTGGCAGCCTCAATCTTTCACAACAGGTCGGTTACAATTGCGGAAACTAAACACCAACTTGCATTGAAGGGATTTGAGGTTCGATGAATTCAACAAAGTTAATCGAACAGCTTAAGTTCGATGAACGAGGTTTAATCCCAGCAATTGTCCAAGATGCAATATCGCAAAGGGTGTTGATGATGGCATGGATGAATGCTGAGTCAATCAGGGAATCATTTGAAATTGGTGAAACGGTATTCTTTTCCAGATCACGGAATGAACTTTGGCACAAGGGTGCTACCAGTGGTAACACCCAGAGAATTCTTAAGGTTGAAATCGATTGCGATGCTGACACGCTTTTGATTTTGGTTGAAGCTCAAGGCCCTGCTTGTCACACGGGTCTAGAGTCCTGTTTCGACATTGAAAGTATTGAGTTCGGATAGTGTTTTCCAACGTCACCAGTTTCGAATCAGTTTTGGCGGAGTCTGCCAACTCGAGAGTTGTACCGATTTACCGGAAGGTTTTTGCGAGCACAGAAACCCCTTTAACTATCTTTGAGAAGCTAGCCAATGGTGTACCTGGAAGCTTTCTTCTGGAGTCCGCAGAACAGGGTGTCTGGTCAAGATTTAGTTTCATCGGTATACATGTGCGAGGAATTTTGGTTCAAAATCAAGATTCCGAACTTAGTTGGAAATCACAAACGGGATCCACGCCTCTTCCAAATGATCAAAATGCACAACTGTCTACTGATCCGTTGACTGCAATTTCCCAAATAGTTGAGGCGTGGAAATCTGAGGCATCGACAAGTGAATTCCCTCTGACCTCGGGATTAGTTGGAAATTTGGGTTGGGATTTGATTCGCGATCTAGAGAAATTGCCTCGGGCTAAATCGAGTGATATCGTTGCGCCAAGGGTTCATCTTGCGATGATTAAAGACCTGGTTATTGTTGATCATTTGGATGGTTCAGTAACGTTCGTTTCCAATATTTTTGTTGAAGGTCAAACCGACGCTGTACTTTCTTCCGAGTATTCCGCTGCTCTTGCATCGATTGATGAAATGCTGGCGAAACTGGCCAAACCGACAAAGCCTTATATCGCTGAAGTAGATTTTGCGTCTGACGCCTCCGTAGTTTCCAATCTAGAAGAAAACGAATTCAATTCGATGGTTAATAGGGCCAAGGAACATGTAGTTGCTGGTGATGTATTCCAGGTTGTGCTTTCGCAGCGATTCAAGATTGACAATGTTTCCAAACCCTTGGATGTCTATCGAATGTTGCGAGCCATGAACCCAAGCCCCTACATGTACCTCTTGAACGGTATGGACGAGGGTGGCGAATTCGCCATTGTAGGTTCATCTCCTGAGTCGTTAGTAACGGTGACTAAGCGTGATGTAATTACACATCCAATAGCTGGTTCGCGACCACGTGGAACTAACTGGGCCGATGATCAAAACCTCGAAGACGAGTTGCTTGCAGACACTAAAGAGAAGGCCGAGCATCTAATGCTCGTCGATTTGGCTCGTAATGATTTATTGAAGGTCTGTGATTCTTCATCGGTTGAGGTGTCGGAATTCATGCAGGTTCATAGATTCAGTCACATCATGCATTTGGTTTCCACGGTCGGCGGCAAACTGCTGGAAGGTAAAAATGCAATAGACGTATTCCGTGCAACATTCCCCGCCGGAACGCTTTCTGGAGCTCCCAAGCCTCGCGCTTTGGAGATCATTTCCGAGCTTGAACCCACTGAGCGTGGTATTTACGGGGGGGTGTGCGGATATTTTGACTTTGCAGGAAACTCGGACTTGGCAATCGCGATTAGAACTGCGTTTGTAAGGAATGGGGTTGCAACGGTTCAAGCAGGTGCCGGAATTGTGCTCGATTCTGTACCAACCACAGAGTTTCAAGAGACCGTAAGTAAAGCCAAAGCTGTTGTTCGTGCAATTGCTGCTGCAAATACAGCAAAGCAAGTGAATGATTAAGCGTCTATCAATTCTGATCAGTCTGTTGTCCATTGTGACGGCATGGATTCTCTCCGGGCAGGTCTGGGCCATCGCAACAATCACAGAGACGCAACAGCAAATCTCAGCAACAGCGACCGAGAGTTATCCGCAAATTGCTTTGGTGTTGACGATTTGGCTTTTAATTATCCTGTTCAGCAGATACGTCAAAGGTTTCTTTGGTAAGTTCCTGCTTTCGGCTGTGACACTTCTACTTTTCGCGACAGTCTCGCCTGTTTGGTTCGATTCTGCAGCTGGTAATGTGCAAATTCTTTCGGGTGCCATTACCAAAGCGGTTGGAATTTCGGATTGGCAAGCTCAGCAGGAACTTCTTACCAAGGTTTATTACCAACACACCATTGCGGACTTCTTCGTTATTGCCATCATTGTTGGTTTGATTTCCACCCTGTTCGTAGTTTGGTCTGGACTGCCAAAGGGCAACGCCTCCATATTGGAGACACGTGTCGACCGTCTGCCAAAGTGGTAAAGAAACGCTAAAATTGACGCGTTAGAGAAAGGCAATCATGTCATCAGATCACCCATCAGACACTAACCACGGAGACACAGTTGCTTCGTGGACATCGGTCATCATCATCATGGTCGGTTTCGTTGGTCTCGTAACCTTCTTCTACCTAAACGACATGAACCTCACCTGGGTTTCTGTAGGAGTAATCTTGGTCGGTGCTATCGCCGGCCCAATTCTCTCCGCACTTGGCTTTGGCAAAAAGCGCTAGCCTCCTGCAGGAGCTTTTCGAAGGCTCCATAGCTGATGCGCACGAGCGTCAACTAAGCGTTTCAATCGCGGACCTGGAATTTCAAGTTTCAAGTCAAGCGAGCGCTCTGGATGCTACTGCAATCCTT
>Ga0228702_1000223_pt1 | contig 48691 bp, 51 predicted proteins | sample McNCre217_Aug_MG_2_FD_178018 | JGI IMG/M metagenome (GOLD analysis project Ga0228702, IMG submission 178018) | Freshwater microbial communities from McNutts Creek, Athens, Georgia, United States - 20-17_Aug_MG | ecosystem: Environmental > Aquatic > Freshwater > Creek | place: USA: Georgia...
AAAATTTTTAACAAGACCTTACTCACCTCAGGCTAGCTGGGGTCCGACCTTCTGGGATACATCCTGTTGGAGTCGGGCAAGGAAGTCATCGATAGACATTACACCTAAGTCGATACCACCTCTGGCACGTACGGCCACCGCATTTGCTTCGCTCTCTTTATCGCCTACAACGAGTAGATATGGGATCTTCTGCAACGCGTGTTCTCGGATTTTAAACGTAATTTTCTCATTTCGCAAATCGGACTCAGCTCTAAACCCTTGTTTTTTGAGGATTTGCTGAACTTTTTCAGCATATTCCGCTGAATTTCCTGAAATATTCATAATTACGCACTGAGTTGGTGCAAGCCAAGTTGGCATCGCACCGGCGTGATTTTCAATCAAAATACCAATAAATCGCTCTAAAGAACCCACAATTGCGCGATGCAACATCACGGGAACCTTGCGGTCATTGTCGGCAGAAACGTATTCGGCGCCCAAACGCAATGGCATAGAAAAATCGACCTGCATCGTGCCACACTGCCATGAACGACCAATCGAGTCCTTTAAATGGTATTCAATCTTAGGGCCATAAAAAGCACCCTCACCTGGCAACTCTTCCCAAATCTGATTAGATGCTCGTAAGGCATTTCTCAAGGCTTCTTCGGCCTTATCCCAAATAGCATCATCGCCCACACGCTTAGCTGGGCGAAGAGCCAACTTGACAGCTACCTCTGTAAAACCAAAATCGTTATAAACAGCTCTCACAGCCTGGTCAAAAGCCGCCACTTCTGACTGAATCTGATCTTCTGTACAGAAAATATGACCATCATCTTGAGTAAAGCCACGCACACGCATCAAGCCATGCAAAGCACCTGACGACTCATTACGGTGACATTGACCAAACTCACCATAACGAAGAGGCAACTCACGATAGCTATGTAAACCTGCGTTATAAATCTGCACGTGACCTGGGCAATTCATCGGCTTTAGCGCATAAGCACGATTTTCAGACTCAGTTGTAAACATGTTGTCTTTATAGTTTTCCCAATGCCCAGACTTTTCCCACAAGGCGCGATCCAAAATCTGCGGCGCTTTTACTTCTAGATAATTGTTATCTTGGTACACGCGGCGCATATATTGCTCTACCTGCTGCCAAATCGTCCACCCTTTAGGGTGCCAGAAAATAAGGCCTGGCGCCTCTTCTTGGAAGTGGAATAAATCTAACTGCTTGCCTAATTTACGGTGATCGCGCTTCTCAGCTTCTTCCAACATATGAAGGTAAGCTTCTTGATCTTCTTTCTTAGTCCATGCTGTACCGTAAATACGTTGCAACATTTCATTGTTGCTATCGCCACGCCAATAAGCGCCAGCAACTTTCATCAATTTAAATACTTTTAACTTGCCTGTTGATGGCACGTGGGGGCCGCGGCATAAGTCGGTAAAAGCACCCTCAGAATACAAAGACACGTCTTCATTGGAAGGAATACTTTCAATGAGCTCCGCCTTATAGCTTTCCCCTAAACCCTTAAAGAACTTCACAGCTTCATCACGAGGCACGACGCGACGCTCAACCTTCTCGTCTTTCTTTGCTAACTCAGCCATGCGCTTTTCAATCGCCACCAAATCATCTGGTGTAAATGGTCGGCTATATGCAAAGTCGTAGTAGAAACCAGATTCAATGACCGGTCCAATAGTTACTTGCGCTTCGGGATACAACTCTTTAACGGCATAAGCCAATAAGTGAGCCGTTGAATGGCGAATCACCTCGAGACCTTCAGGATCCTTATCGGTCACGATAGCTAACTGAACATCTGAGTTAATTAAATAACTGGTGTCCACAAGTTGACCATCAACCTTACCCGCTAAAGCAGCTTTAGCCAAGCCAGCGCCGATGCTTTGCGCCACTTCAGACACAGTCAATGGAGCTGCGTACTCACGCTTTGATCCATCAGGTAATGTGACAACAACCATGAACTTACTCCAAAAAAATAGCGCGGTGCTCTGGGATCTTTTTACGGAACCTAGGGCTTTCCGCGCCTATCTACATGCAATGTACATCTAAATTCGTTGGTAGGCTCGATTGGAATCGAACCAACGACCTCTACCATGTCAAGGTAGCGCTCTAACCAACTGAGCTACGAGCCTATTAAGACCGCAAGTTTAGCACTTATCTGTCACTTTCTTCTTGCTTCTGTTACACCCTTCACTTCTAACAAGCCTGCTATGGCTGTTTGCAAGCCATCTGTTGAAGGTATTTCTATGGTGAACTGCATACTAGCTAAGCCCTTGCGGGACTGAGTCTTAACTCCAGTCACGTTAATTTTCAACTTTGAAAATACCTCAGAGATATCCCTTAATAAACCCTGACGATCAACTGCAATCAATGCGATATCTACTGGGAACAAAGCTTTTGATTGGTTGGCAGATCTCACCCCCCACTCCGTTAACACCACTCGCTCAGGCGCCCTAGCTAACAATTGCTTAAATGTGCTGCAGTCTTGCCTATGAATCGACACCCCGCGACCACGCGTCACAAACCCACTGATAGGATCAGGCGGCACAGGACGGCAACATCGAGATAGTTGCGTTAATAATGAATCCACCCCCACTACCAGCACATCGCCATGCCCAGCTTTAGCCTTACTCTTACGTAAAATAATTTCTGGCAATTCAGCTTTAGGTAACTCTTCAGCAGATGGCGTTTCTTTCAGATCTTCTTGTTCTGCCTGCTGAGCATTAAACCAAGCACGCACCTTACTTCTTGCACGGTGCGTTGCCAAATATCCACGCTCAGCATTGAGCCAATCCAAAGAAGGCCCACCTTGCTTGACAGAAACAATCTCAACTGTTTGACCATTTTTTAAAGTGGTATCAAGTGGCACCATAGCGCCATCTACACGCGCACCACGGCATCGATGCCCAAGATCGGTATGTACGGAATAAGCGAAATCAATGGGCGTTGATCCTTGTTGTAAAGGAATCACTTGACCTAACGGTGTCAAAACATAAATCTGCTCATCTAACTCCTGACCTTTGAGCTGATCCCAAGCATCTTCTTTCCAGGCAATTAACTGTCTAGCCCATGCAATTCTTTGGTCATATTCAGTTTTAGCGCTAACTGTTCCAGCGTACCCTTGCTTGCCCGCTTCTTTATAACGCCAGTGAGCTGCGACACCATACTCAGCCTGTTGATGCATCTCAAGTGTTCTAACCTGCACCTCAAAAGAAACGCCATCAGCATCCATCACCACCGTATGCAACGATTGATATCCATTAGGTTTGGGACGGGCAATGTAATCATCAAATTCTTTAGGTATCGGCTGCCATATATGATGAACAATACCTAAGACGGCATAGCAATCTTTAATGTCATTGACCAAAATACGAAAAGCTCTGACGTCATATAGCTGCGCAAAATCCAAGGCTTTACCTTGCATCTTTTTCCAAATACTATATATGTGCTTAGGCCTACCTTGCACATCACCCTCGATATGCGCCTTACCAAGCTCTTCTTGCAAACGATCCATGATGTGCGAAACAAATCCCTCACGCTCCACACGCTTTGAATCTAATAATTTGGCAATTTGTTTATAGGTATCGGGAGCTAAACAACGGAAAGCTAAATCTTCCATCTCCCATTTAATCTGCCAAATACCCAAGCGATTCGCTAAGGTGGCATCCACATCCAAAATATCTTGCGCCCACTCAGATCTAACCTCTATACGCTGAGAAGTGACCCAACGAAGCGTTTGCAGCACTGAAGCAAGGTGCAACAACACAACGCGCAAATCATGTGCAAAGGCCAATAGCATTTTGCGCAAGACTTCCACTTGCATCTGCGCACTTTGACCTAACTTATTAGCGGGCTGCCGAGCGATCTTCAACTGCGCGGCACGCAAGCCACGATAGCCCATAATCAACTGCGCAACTTCAGAGCCTAGCTGTTTCTCAAGCGCCTCTTTTCCCAATTGAGAATCTAAATGTCCGGCGGCAACACAGCTAGCCTCATCCAAGTTGAGCGAGACAAGAATAGACCTAACACCCACAGCATGGGCATTAGCATCTTCACCAAACAAAAGGTCAGAATTAGATAAAGAACTCACGTACTAAGGATACCTGTTCTGGCGTAATAAATGCAGGCGCATGTCCAACACCAGGAATTTCCACGCTTCTAGCGCGTGGATTACGTTGGCACATTTCAGCAACTGTCTTGGCAGACAATAAATCAGAGTCGCCACCACGCACAACCAACATATCTGCTTTGATTGCATCGAATGCTTTCCAAGTCATCATTTCACCAACAATCGCTGTGGCAGAACTTAATGCCTCAAAAGGTTTTGCAATATTAGGGTCATAGTGCAAGATCCAAGCACCTTCACGCTGAATCAAATGAGGTCCGTTATAAGCCTTCCACTGCTCAGGCGGGAACGTACCAAATGGTGCACAAATACGATTCAAATAAATTAAACCTTCTTTTTTAGTCGCAAAACTCAAAGGCTTACCCACGTAATCCCCTAAACGACTTAAAGCTGCCGGCTCGATTCTTGGCCCTACATCATTCAAAATCATGCGTCTAATCGGTGAATGTTCATGCGCAGCCATGAAGGTACCAATCAACCCTCCCATCGATGTGCCAAACCAATCAACCTTCGTTAACCCAAGCTGGGCAATTAAAGCCATCATGTCTGTGACATACTGAGGAATGCCATACAACATTGGATTCGATAGCCAATCCGAATCACCTCGCCCCACAATATCAGGGCAGATTACACGGTAATGATCACTCATCGCACGTGCCAAGACTGTGAAATCACTGCCACGTCGCGTCAAACCATGTACGCAAATTAATACGTTGGGATTATTAACATCACCCCACTCGTGATAAGCCATCTTATGCAAGCCCGCTGGGCTAGCACATTGAATATAACCAGTTCGACAGAGTGGATCAGGAAGATCCCGAACTTCTTCGACAACAATCGGTAAGGGATCCGTTACAAGCTCTGCTACAACGCCTTGAACAACATCTCTCTCATCAGAAATATTTTCTTTAAACCGAAATAGGCGCTTAAGCAGTTTTTTAAACATTACTGAGCTACCCAAGCACCATCCATATTCCAAGCAACACCACGAATTTGTGTTGCAGCAGGACTACAGAAAAATACGGCTAAAGCAGCTAACTGCTCAGGCGTCACAAACTCACCCGATGGTTGCTTTTCTGATAACAAAGCTTTTTTAGCTGCATCATTACTCAAGCCATCACGCTCAGCACGCGCATCCACTTGTTTTTGCACCAATGGTGTTAATACCCAACCTGGGCAAATGGCATTACAAGTCACGCCTGTTTGCGCTGTTTCCAAAGCAGTTACTTTGGTCAAACCCACAATACCGTGCTTCGCTGCCACATAAGCAGATTTTTGAGCAGATGCAACCAAACCATGAACAGAAGCCAAATTAATAATGCGACCCCAATTACGTTCCTTCATTTTTGGTAAAGCCAAACGCGTTGTATGAAACGCTGAAGTTAAGTTAATCGCAATAATGGCATCCCAACGATCCACTGGAAAATCTTCAATATTGGCCACATGTTGAATACCTGCGTTATTCACCAAAATATCAACCGCGCCAAAACGCTTTTCCGCAAAAGCCATCATGCCTTCAATCTCTGAAGCTTTACTCATGTCAGCGCCGTGGTATTCCACTTCAACACCCAAGGCTTTCACTTCGGCAATAGCAGCAGCACTATCTCCAAAACCATTCATCACAATATTAGCGCCTTGCTCAGCAAAAGCTTTTGCAATACCTAATCCAATACCGCTCGTAGAACCTGTCACTAATGCTGTTTTACCTTTTAGCATGCTCATGAAAAATAACTCCAAAAATAATTAATGGGATACAGCTATTTAATAATTAATTAATACCAATTGTTTTTAACTAGGCATTTCTGGTTGCAGTGTCACATGATCAATCTGATGTTTCTCTAGCAATACCAGATGAATCCTTCTTAGGGTTTCCGGCCAATCTTGTAAATCTCTGATTTCCACATGGCCAATCAGTGCTGGCTCGCCAGGGGTCATTTCCCACACGTGTAAATCATGCACCGCCAATACCCCAGCGACAGAGCGCAAATCAGCTCCCACAGATACATAGTCAATATGGTGTGGAACACCTTGCATCAAGAAATGATAAGACTCTTTTAAAACCTCAATCGTTGATCTCAACACCAGGACGCAAACAAATAAAGAAAGAATCGGGTCAATCTGCATCCAACCGGTGTACTGAATCACCAATCCCGCTATCAATGCGGCAACAGAACCTAATAAGTCACCCATCACATGCACCAAAGCTGCTTTGGTATTAACGCTTTTTTTATCTTTCGATAAAACCCAAGCCACCACGATGTTAATGAGTAAACCTAGTGCGGCGACAATCGTCACTGCCTGACCTTGAACCTGATGCGGATCATTAAATCGAGTGAGTGCCTCAACCCCAATCCACACGACCAACAACAACATAGCCAAACCATTCACAAAAGCAGCCAAAGATTCTGCACGACCAAATCCAAATGAATGTTTTGGAGAAGGTGGTCGTTTAGCGACTATTTGCGCTAAAAGTGCCAAACCCAGCGATGCTGCATCGGTGACCATATGACCTGCATCAGAGATCAAGGCCAAGGACTCTGCCCAAAAACCAGCAGCCACCTCTACACCAGCAAACAAGAAAGTCAGCAAGAGCGCTGTTAAGAGTATTCCTGATTGGCTATCTTGATGGTAATGCCCATGATGTGCATCACCTTTCTTGTGAGCATGGAGATGACTAGCGTGATGAGCACCCATGAGGAAACCTTATTAAACAGCGCTGGTATCTAATGGGCAACCGGTTTTAGCAACGACCTCTTCTTTCGTTACACCAGGAGCTAACTCAAGCAACTTCATGCCAGCAGGCGTGACATCGATTACACAAAGATCTGTGATGATGCGATTAACAACACCCATGCCGGTTAGTGGCAAATTGCACTCTTTCAAAATCTTGATGTCTTCTGTGCCGTCTTTCTTCTTAGCTACATGCTCCATCAAAACGACCACATGCTTAACGCCGGCCACCAAGTCCATCGCGCCGCCCATTCCTTTTACCATCTTGCCAGGAATCATCCAGTTAGCTAAGTCACCCTTCTCGCTCACTTGCATCGCGCCCAAAATAGCAATATTGATTTTGCCGCCACGAATCATGCCAAAAGAATCTGCTGAAGAAAAAATCGCAGAACCAGGCAAAGTTGTAATCGTTTGCTTACCTGCATTAATTAAATCAGCATCTACTTTATCATCCGTTGGGAAAGGTCCAATACCTAATAAACCATTTTCAGATTGAAGCCACACCTCAATATCTTTTGGTACGTAGTTAGCCACCAAAGTCGGCAATCCAATACCCAAATTAACGTAGTAACCGTCTTTTAATTCTTTTGCTGCACGAGCAGCCATTTCATCACGAGTCCATGCCATGATTCTTACCCCTTAAGCCTTAGTAACTGTGCGCTGTTCAATGCGCTTTTCTGGATTCTTATTCAACACAATGCGGTGCACGTAAATGCTTGGCGTGTGAACATCTGCCGGCTCAAACGTGCCGTTCTCAACAATCTCTTCCACTTCTACAACAGTTAACTTACCGGCCATAGCGCACATTGGATTGAAGTTACGAGCTGTATGGCGATAAATTAAGTTACCAGCCTTATCAGCCTTCCATGCTTTAACCAAACCAATATCAGCAACCAAAGAGCGTTCCATCACGTATTTTTCACCGTCAAACTCTCTGATCTCTTTACCTTCCGCAACAATCGTACCCACACCTGTTTTAGTAAAGAATGCTGGAATACCGCAACCACCTGCACGTAACTTTTCAGCCAAAGTACCTTGTGGTGTGAATTCCAACTCAAGCTCACCTGCTAAGTATTGACGCTCAAATTCTTTATTTTCGCCAACATAGGATGAAATCATCTTCTTAATTTGACGCGTTTCTAATAGTTGACCCAAACCAAAACCATCGACACCGGCATTATTTGAAATAGCTGTTAAATTTTTCACGCCCGTATCACGCAAAGCAGCAATTAATGCTTCTGGAATGCCGCATAAGCCAAAGCCACCTACAGCAAGAGTTTGGCCATCTTTGACGATATCAGCCAAGGCTTCTTTTGCTGAACCGAAAACCTTATTCATTAAAAACTCCCTATTGATTTAAAAATAGCTCACTTTTTAATCAAGCAAACTACGTGCCAACTCACTAAAAATCCTATATAAATCAATTAACTCGACACCTAATGGCGAATCAAGAAAATTTTATTTATGCCTTATACCTACATATTCTAATTGCTAGAAATTTCCTACTGCAGGATTCACGAAGAATCAGTCCTAGATAGCTGAATAGTAAACAACACGACTGTCTCCATTACTATGTGGTTATAGTATGTTTTGAAGATGTATTTAAAGTGTCAAAAAAGCCCTAACGGCCTTGACCTCGCATAATTTTTGGAGAGCATGAATGAGCACAAGCAAAGAGATTCTTGAACAATTTGGACCTAGAGAATCCATGGATTACGACGTTGTTGTTGTAGGTGGTGGTCCAGCAGGTCTATCTGCAGCTATTCGCTTAAAACAACTCTCCGCTGAAAAAGGCCAAGAGATTTCAGTTTGCGTCCTCGAAAAAGGTTCTGAAGTAGGTGCCCATATTCTTTCCGGCGCCGTGATGGATCCTATTGGCATCAACGAACTAATTCCCGACTGGAAAGAAAAAGGTGCGCCACTTAATACAGCAGTAACTGAAGATCGCTTCATGTTCCTAACTGAGAGTAAATCTTTTACAACACCAAACTGGATGCTGCCTGCCTGCTTCCAAAATCATGGCAACTATATTGTTAGCTTATCTAACTTCACACGTTGGCTAGGTCAAGAAGCAGAAAATTTGGGCGTTGAAATTTTTCCAGGTTTTCCTGCTGCAGAAATCATCTACGGTGAATCCGGCGAAGTTCTAGGCGTAGCCACTGGTAACTTAGGTATTGGTAAAGATGGCGCGCCAACTGAGAATTTCCAGTTAGGTATGGAGCTACGTGCGAAATACACCCTCTTTGCTGAAGGTTCTCGTGGCCATCTAGGCAAACAACTGATTCAAAAATACAACTTGGATGCGGGCAAAGATCCACAAAGCTATGGCATCGGCATCAAAGAACTTTGGGAAATCGATCCAGCTAAACACCAAGAAGGTTTAGTTGTTCATACAGCAGGTTGGCCACTAAGCTCAGATACTTATGGCGGCTCTTTCCTCTACCATTTAGAAAACAATCAAGTGGCTGTTGGCTTTGTTGTGGGTCTTTCTTATAGCAATCCTTATCTGAGTCCATTCGAAGAATTCCAACGCTACAAAACGCATCCAACCATTCGTCAATTTTTCGAGGGTGGTAAACGTATTAGCTATGGCGCACGCGCCATTACTGCAGGAGGATTAAACAGCCTTCCTAAAACTGTATTCCCAGGAGGCGCACTCATTGGTTGCGAAGCAGGCTTCTTGAATGCATCACGCATCAAAGGCAGTCATGCCGCCATTAAAACTGGCATGATGGCAGCTGAAGCAGCTTTCGATGCCGTTACCTCCGGTCGCTTCGCTGACGAATTATCAGCTTACCCTGCCGCATTTAAAAAGAGCTGGTTACACACAGAACTTAATAAAGCGCGCAACTTCAAGCCATGGATGGCTAAAGGTCTATACCTTGGTACATTGATGGTAGGTATTGAACAAAAATTATTAGGTGGCAATGTTCCTTGGACTATTCACAATACTCATGCAGATCATGAGTGTTTAAAACCAGCAGCGCAATGCACTCCTATTCAGTATCCAAAGCCAGATGGGCAAATTAGCTTTGACCGCTTATCGTCTGTATTTATCTCGAACACCAATCATGAAGAGAATCAACCGGCCCACTTAAATTTAAAGAATGATGCAGTGCCTGTTGTGACTAACTTAGCAGTTTTTGCTGGTCCAGAACAACGTTACTGCCCAGCAGGTGTTTATGAATTTATTGAATCTGATGATGGCAAGAAATTACAAATTAACGCGCAAAATTGCGTGCACTGTAAAACTTGTGACATCAAAGATCCAACCCAGAATATTGTTTGGGTAACGCCTGAAGGTACGGGCGGTCCAAATTATTCAGGTATGTAATTAATTTGGGTTACATTAAATGGCCTCAAGAAATTGAGGCCATTTTTCAAAAGCACTTCAATAGAAAGTAGGAGCCCTTATGTCAGGTCACGGTCATGTCGATCCATCTAACAAAAAGATTGCATTGTTAATTTCAATTCTTGCCCTGCTCTTAGCTATCAGTGAGACCATGAGCAAAGCCTATCAAACAGAAGTGCTAACAAAACAAATTGAAGCCTCTAATTTATGGTCTTTTTTCCAAGCAAAAACCATTCGTTCAACCTTAACTAAGCTAACGATAGAAACTACGCAGCTAACCGGTAAAACCGATACCAAAACAGCATCATCCCTTGAAAAATGGGATGCTGCAGCTAAACGTTATGATTCAGAACCAGAAACAGGTGAAGGTCGTAAAGAGTTAGCCGCAAGAGCAAAAGCGGCGGAAGCTACGCGTGATCTCTATTTAAACAAGTATCACTTTGTTGAAATTGCCTCAGGCATTTTGCAAGTAGCGATTGTTTTAGCATCAGCGACCATCATTACGGGCGTTAGCGCCCTCAGCCTAGTCGCAGGTGGTCTAGGAGCCATTTCTTTAATCCTAAGTGGTTTAGGTATTTTTGCCCCCACCTTGATTCATCTGTAAGTGATGATGACAGTATTAAAGTTTGTCGTTACACACGCACGCGTTTGATACACCAATAGCCTAGCAAGCCACTCAAGCCTGCTAGGCCAAACACATGCTCCGCCCCCAAACTTTCCCAAACCCAACCAGCCGCTAAGCCACCCACTGTTCCGCCGATACCATAAGCAACCGTGGTGTAAAGCGCCTGCCCTCTCGCTTGCAAATGCCCTGCAAACCAAGTCTGCAACATTTTCAAACTCGCACTATGGTGTGCACCAAAGGTGGCAGCGTGCATCACTTGAGCAATTATTAGAACAAAGGTGTTGGGCCAATAAGCAATCATCACAAAGCGCAATGCCATGATGAGATAAGACGCCATCAAAATTTGCTGAGCGGTAAATCTTTTAAAAAAACTATTCTGAAAATAAAAGAAAACCACTTCAGCTAAAACGCCTAACATCCAAAATAGACCAATTTCTGCTTTTGAATACCCTAAACGATCTAAATAAAGGGAATAGAACACGTACAGAGCAGCATGTCCAAAAATCATCCAAAAGCTAGCTGACAAAAACCATTTCACCTGCTTATTTTTCAAAACATGCCAAAAACTCGTTGCACTATGGTGAGCCACCTCGTCCATAGGAGGCTCGTGCAAAGTTCTCGTTAACACCGCCAAAATAATCAGCGCAGCCATTCCAAACCAAGGAAGGCTTTGTATGCCATAAGCCTCAAACCAAGCCCCAGCACCCATCACCATCACGATAAAACCAACAGAACCCCATAACCTTAAACGACCATAACGCTGATCAAATGTTTTGTCTTTATAAAGCGCATGAATCGTAGCTGCCTCACCTAGTGGCATCAAGCTACTAATCACGGTGTTTAATAAAAACATCCAAACTAATAACGCCCAATAACTTTCAAGATAAAAAATAGCTGAAAAAATCAAGCAAGCCAACAAAGATGTCAGTCGCATGATGCCTAAACGATCTCTTCTGATGTCGGCCAACCAGCCCCAAGCAAATGGCCCCAAAATTCTAGTAATTTGGAACATTGACATCAAAGCAGCGATTTCAATCGCGTTATAGCGCAAGCTCGCGAAATACAAGCTCGCGTAAGGCGACATCAAACCGATATAAGTGAAATAGAAAAAGAAAAATGCCGCAAAGGCCAGCCGTACAAGACCGGTCATAGTGGCATTCTGAAATTAAGAACGTTGAGCTGGAACGCGTGGCGTTGTCACAACCACATCGCCACACTGCGCACGATAGCGCAAGACATGGTCCATGATCACCAACGCCAACATAGCTTCTGCAATCGGTGTTGCACGAATACCCACACAAGGGTCATGACGCCCCTTGGTTTGAACAACAGCAGGTTCGCCAGCACGATTAATTGATTGCTTTGGCGACATGATCGATGAAGTAGGTTTAATCGCAATAGAAACCACCACATCTTGACCGCTACTGATACCGCCTAATACGCCGCCAGCATGATTGGTAGCAAAACCATCACGGAAAATTTCATCACCGTGCTCGCTACCTCTTTGCGTAACACTCTTAAAGCCAGCGCCAATCTCAACACCTTTGACAGCATTAATGCCCATCATGGCATGAGCAATATCAGCATCTAACTTATCAAATAAAGGCTCACCTAAACCAACTGGAACGCCTTTAGCGACGACAGTTAAACGTGCTCCACATGAATCACCTGCCTTACGCAAGTCATCCATATAACTCTCAAGCTGAGGGATGACGGTTGCATTCGGTGCAAAGAATGGGTTTTTAGAAATTTCAGCCTTACTCTCAAAAGGAATCTCCACCTCGCCCAATTGAGTCATATAGCCATAAAACTCCATGCCATATTTTTCTGCAAGCCATTTTTTGGCCACCGCTGCAGCAGCTACCACAGGCGCTGTTAAGCGGGCAGATGAACGGCCACCACCACGTGGGTCGCGAATGCCATATTTGTGCCAATAGGTGTAATCAGCATGACCTGGTCTAAAGGTGTCTAAGATATCCCCGTAGTCTTGACTCCGTTGATCTGTATTACGAATTAATAAGGCAATCGGCGTGCCTGTTGTCTTACCTTCAAAGACACCCGAAAGAATCTCCACCTGATCCGCTTCTTGTCTTTGTGTCACATGTCTAGATGTGCCAGGTTTACGACGATCCAAGTCGCCTTGAATGTCCTCAACCGATAACGACATACCGGGAGGGCAACCATCAACCACGGCACCAATCGCTGGTCCGTGAGATTCACCAAAGGTGGTGATTGTGAATAAGTGTCCGAGTGAGCTTCCTGCCATACCTACATTATGGCATTGGTCAGGCATGAAGGTCTATTTTGACCTTCATCGACCCTTTTCTTGCTCAAGAATTTTTAGATTCAGCCTGAGGCGCGTCTGCTGGCCAATCGCGAATATAGGCCTTGAGCATGGTGTTTTCGAAGCTTTGAGCCTCCACCACCGCTTTGGCAACGTCATAAAAAGAAATTAAACCCATTAAAGTCGAGCCATCCATGACAGGTAAATAACGTGCATGTCGCTCCAACATCATGCGACGCACATCATCTAAATCTGTGTCTGGGGTGATAGTTAAAGGTTGTTGATCCATCACGTCACGTACGTGCGTTAGACCTAATGTGCCATGTTCTTTGGCCAAAGTATCGATAACTTCACGGAAAGTCAAAACACCCACAATCTTCGAATATTCCACAACCACTAAAGAACCGATATCTTTTTCTGCCATCACATGCACAGCTGCTGATAAAGATGTGTCTGGAGAAACTGTGTAGAGCGTACCACCCTTAACACGCAAAATATCACTGACTTTCATGTGAAACCCCTTTATCAATGGTCATGAACTTGATACTAGTCTATCAGTAGCCACCCAGAGTGGCTAGAGGCTTTACATCAGGGCTTACCCCACTCTTGGATGCTAGGCAGGTTCTTCTCGCCCCTTCTCCCAAGCCCTCATAATTGGCAAATTAGCCACCAAAGTTGCACCAGCTAAAGTCACCCACCAAGTTAGGTAAATCCAAACCAAGAACAAGGGCAAAATAGCAAAAGCCCCATAAACTGTTCGATACAAGGGGAAGCTAGTAGCAAACCAAGCAAATGCAAATTTAGCAATTTCAAATACCACTGCAGCAAAAGCTCCACCCCAAAAAGCATCTGGCCATTCAATTTTTTCGTAAGGCAAGATTTTGTATACCAAGGCAAATGAGAGGGTCGATAAAAGAATCGGGAATACGGATGCCACAAAATCAAAAGTATCACTCAAGGGACCAATTAAGCCATTTGATGCACTAAGGACCATCGAGCTCAAGTAAATACTACCGCCCAACAATAAAGGCCCCATCACCGTAGCTACTAAATGAATCCCAATCCGGTTCACAAATGGCCTAGGATGTTGCACTCCCCAAATACGATTAAAAGCGTTTTCAACGGTTAATAAAGTAAAGAAAACACCAATCATTAGGCCTAATGAGCCAAAAATAGTTAAGCCCTTTGCTTTCAAAGCAAACTGATTGAGATACAACAGAATCGGATCTCCGATATTGCCAGGAATTAAATTATCAGAAAGCCAGTCTTGAAAAGCCTTACGCAAGCGTAAAAAGCGTGGCAATACTGCTAACAAAGAAAAAGCCACCGTCACCATCGGCACGAGCGACAAAATAGTCGTGAAGGACAGACTAGCGGCCATCTCATTAATGCGGCCACCTTTTGCACAGCGGCGCATATAACGGAGAAAATCGAGGATAGAATCTTTATGATGAATTACTTGCACGGCTCTATCATAAGCAAATACTGAAAATACGTAGAAATTTCTAAATATGACTAAAAATATGAATGGCACAATTTTAGTAATTTATTACTCCCGTAACGGTGCAACGCGTCAATTAGCCGAGCTGATTGCTGAAGGTATTGAAAGCGTGCCAGGTGCAACAGCTCGCATCCGAACTGTCCCATCGGTATCAGCAACTAGCGAAGCAACTGAACCAGAGATTCCAGTATCAGGGCCTCCTTATGTGGAACAAAAAGATCTAGAAGAATGTGTTGGCCTAGCTTTAGGCTCCCCTACTCGCTTTGGCAATATGGCCTCAGCCATGAAATATTTTTTAGACAATACCACTTCACAATGGCTCTCTGGAGCACTTATTGGCAAGCCAGCCTCTGTGTTTACAAGCACTGGCAGTATGCATGGCGGCCAAGAAAGCACCCTGTTATCCATGATGATTCCACTGATGCACCACGGTATGGTGATGGTTGGTTTACCTTATAGCAACCCTGAACTGATGAATACCCAAACAGGTGGCTCGCCCTACGGCGTCACGCATTATGCGAAGACCGATGGCTCCGCCCCCATTTCTATCGATGAAAAAAAATTAGCCATTGCCCAAGGTAAACGCTTGGCTGAAATCGCCCTCAAACTTGCTTAAGGTTTTTATGTCACCATTACCGACTAACGTACTAGCCCCTAAAGAATCATGGCGCATTTGCGCTTGGTTCAGTTGGTTGGCGCTGATTGTATTGTGCGTTTTATGGGAAAGTATCTTAGCGCCCATCAAGCCTGGTGGCTCATGGGCCATCATCAAAGTATTACCCCTGCTATTTGCCTTAAAAGGAATTTGGCAAGCGCGGAGCTACACCATGCAATGGGCTTCCATGTTAATCATGCTCTACTTCATTGAGGGCGTGACTCGCATGAATGATGCTGGCCTCTCCGCTTATCTAGCTGGCGCAGAAATCATTTTAAGCATCATCAGCTATACCGCTCTCTTGGCTTATCTAAAACCTCTTAAAAAATTAGCCAAACTCAAAAAAGCCTTAGAAGAATCGAAGACATCATGAGCCTATCAGATGCAGCACTTATTAATGCACTAGAAAATATCGTCGGTACAGAGCAAGTCATTAGCAACCCTAGTGATTTAGAGCCCTATTTAATTGATTGGCGCAAACGTTATAAAGGCCAAGCGATTGCTGCACTTCGCCCTGCTAATACCAAAGAAGTTTCAGAGATAGTCAAACTATGCGCTAGCAATCAAATTGCTATCGTTCCTCAAGGTGGCAACACAGGCATGTGTGGCGGCGCCACACCTAATTCAACTGGACGCCAAGTAGTCATCTCTTTACAGAGAATGAACCGTGTGCGAGCAGTCGATATTGCTAACCAAACGATGACCGTTGAAGCTGGCTGTATTTTGAAACATGTTCAAGAAGCAGCTACTGCAGCCAACCGTTACTTTCCCCTCAGCCTAGGATCTGAAGGTAGCTGCACCATTGGCGGCAATCTATCGACCAATGCAGGTGGCACAGCAGTCCTGCGTTACGGCAACATGCGCGAACTTTGCTTAGGCTTAGAAGTGGTGCTTCCATCTGGGGAAATCTTAAATAGCTTAAGAGGATTACGCAAAGACAATACCGGTTATGACTTAAGAGATTTATTCATCGGTGCAGAAGGCAGCCTAGGCATCATTACTGCAGCAGTGATCAAAATATTTCCAACTCCTGTGGCACAGTGGACTGCACTCGTTGCCGTTCCAGATGCTCAAGGCGCAGTCGACTTGCTTAATCTTTTCCAAGCTGGAGCATCTGCGCAGCTTACTGGCTTTGAAATGATGTCCGATGAAAGTTTGGCCCTTTTAAAGCACTACTACCCTGCTTTATCCAGCCCATTGCAAGGCCCTAACGCCTATGAAGTGCTCGTAGAAATCTCGGACTTTGAAAGTGAAGAGCATGCCATGCAACTGATGGAAAACATCCTTGAAAAAGCACTTACCTCTGGCTGCGCCACAGATGCAGCGATTGCAAGCAGCCTCTCACAAGCACAAAAATTTTGGGATATGCGTGAACATATTCCACTAGCTCAGGCAGATGATGGGCAAAATATCAAACACGATGTAGCTCTCCCGATCTCAGCTATTCCGCAATTTGTAGAAACTTGCAATGCCTTTTTACGCCAACAATACCCAGGCGTTAGAGTCATTAATTATGGACACTTAGGTGATGGCAATCTGCACTACAACATTGCAGGGCCTAGCTCCCAAGAGACCTATGATTTCTTCACGAAATACTCCAAAGAAATTCAAGCAGTCGTTTACAAAGAAGTAGAAAAATACAATGGCTCGATTTCTGCTGAACATGGTGTAGGTCAGCAAAAAGTCGATTACTTACCAAGCCATCGTGGCGATGTTGCGGTATCCGTCATGAAATCCATCAAAAAAGCCCTAGACCCCCACTCACTCATGAACCCAGGGAAAGTGTTGGCTGAATAACAATCACGACTAAAGAAACAAGTAACACCCCATTAATAGATAGGGCATTCTTTGAAGTATCAGATGGCAACAAAAAAGCGCTACATGTGTAGCGCTTTTTTGGGGAGTAATGATTTCTTATGCTTTAGAAGCTTGAAGCATGCAATCAGAAATCTGTGAAAAATATTTCAAAGCCACTTCTGTTGGCTCGATGTATTTTTTACGACCATCCGTTTCAATCACGTAATTAATCATTTCCTTATCGCGTAATTGCTTCAAACGTGCATGCAACGTTGCCGGTGAACCAATTTGGCGCATGGCAATGGCATCACTCACTAATAAACGTTGCCCCTTTTTCCACTGAGTGGCAATCATGTTGAGCAATTCATTCTCAGTGGCATCTAGTTTAGGGAAATCGGGCAGCTCCTCAATAGAGCGCACCAAATTTAAAAATCTAAAGTAAATGTCCTGCAAGTCCTTATTTTTCAAAAAGCACCCCTCTTATATGTCTTTATGAATACCAATATATTTAATTATGTATACAAATTGTAAATCAAATATTTGTTATAAATATCATTATTAGCTTTAGGGCTATTCAATATTCATCTTTCACTAAAATTTACTAACTTCGGCTAACCATATGAAATAAGGCCCTTTTCCGCAGGGAAATTCATAAAGCCCCTTTTCGGTGCAAAAATAGCGCTGCCAATAAGGGAAATCACTAGGCTTTTTTAAGCGTCCACATTGGAGAAATCCTTCACTTAGTCACAATAGGTAAGGATAATCAAAGATTGACCGCTTAAAATCAGGCGCGAAGCTTTAGAAATACAAATAAATTGCATCAGTAATTCTATTAAAACCAGAGGACATATCAACAATGGCAACAAAATCAAAGATCATTTATACGCTGACCGATGAAGCACCAGCACTAGCAACTTGCGCATTCTTGCCAATTATCAGAACATTTACTGCCCCAGCTGACATTGAAGTTGAGACCAGCGATATTTCTGTTGCCGCTCGTATCCTTGCTGAATTCCCTGATCATTTGACTGAAGAGCAACGTGTTCCAAACAACCTAGCAGAACTAGGTCGACTAACACTATTGCCTGATACCAATATCATTAAGCTACCTAACATCAGCGCTGCCATGCCTCAATTGGTAACAGCGATTAAAGAATTACAAAACCGTGGCTATAAGATCCCTAACTTCCCTGATGATCCTAAAACAGACGAAGAAAAAGAAATTCGCAAGCGTTACTCAAAATGCTTAGGTAGCGCAGTCAACCCAGTTTTACGTGAAGGTAACTCAGACCGTAGAGCCCCTGCCGCTGTTAAACGCTATGCCCGCAACAATCCTCACTCAATGGGTGAATGGAGCCAAGCATCTCGCACACACGTGTCACATATGCACGGCGGCGACTTCTACTCTAGCGAAAAGTCTATGGTGGTACCTAAGGCTTGCGATGTGAAAATGGACTTGATCACTAAGAGTGGCAAGACAATCGTTCTTAAAGAAAAAGTTTCTTTGCTTGAAAGCGAGATCATCGACAGCATGTATATGAGCAAAAAAGCTCTTTGCAAGTTCTACGAAGAACAAATTGAAGATGCCCGCAAAACTGGCGTAATGTTGTCATTCCACGTTAAGGCAACCATGATGAAGGTGTCACACCCAATCGTGTTTGGCCACATGGTTAAGATTTTCTACAAAGAAGCATTTGAGAAACACGCTAAGTTATTCGCTGAGTTAGGCGTTAATGCCAATAATGGTTTAAGTAGCGTTTATGAAAAGATTGCATCATTACCTGAATCAAAACGCGAAGAGATTATTAAAGACCTTCACGCTTGCCACGAGCATCGCCCAGAATTAGCGATGGTGGATTCAGCTAAAGGTATTACTAACCTACACTCACCTAACGATGTGATCGTTGATGCGTCTATGCCAGCCATGATCCGTATCGGCGGCAAGATGTGGGGTGCTGATGGCCGTCCAAAAGATACAAAAGCCGTCATGCCTGAAAGTACATTTGCACGTATCTATCAAGAGATGATTAACTTCTGCAAGACAAACGGCAATTTCGACCCAGTAACGATGGGTACAGTGCCTAACGTTGGCTTGATGGCTCAACAAGCAGAAGAGTACGGTTCACACGACAAAACATTCGAAATCCCTGAAGATGGAGTTGCCCGTATCGTTACAACTGACGGTACCGTATTGCTAGAGCAAAACGTTGAAGAAGGCGATATCTGGCGTATGTGTCAGGTCAAGGACGCTCCAATCAGAGATTGGGTGAAATTGGCTGTGACCCGTGCACGCTTATCTAATACTCCTGCTGTATTCTGGCTTGACGAGTACCGTCCGCACGAAGCTGAGTTGATCAAAAAAGTAAAAACTTATTTGAAAGACCATGACACAACAGGTTTAGATATTCAAATCATGTCTCAAACTCGTGCAATGCGCTACACATTAGAACGTGTAATGCGTGGTAAAGATACGATTTCTGTAACAGGTAACATTCTTCGCGACTACTTAACTGACCTATTCCCAATTATGGAATTAGGCACTAGCGCTAAGATGTTATCAATCGTGCCATTGATGGCTGGTGGCGGTTTGTTTGAAACAGGTGCTGGTGGCTCTGCTCCAAAACACGTTAAACAACTTGTGGAAGAAAACCATCTTCGTTGGGATTCATTAGGTGAGTTCCTAGCACTAGCAGTTTCAATTGAAGATGTAGGTATCAAGAAAAACAATACCAAAGCCAAAGTGTTAGCCAAAACATTGGATGATGCGACTGGTCAATTGCTTGAGAATAGAAAATCACCATCTTCACGCACAGGCGAATTAGACAACCGTGGTAGCCAGTTCTACTTAGCGATGTATTGGGCTCAAGCATTAGCTGCTCAAACAGATGACAAAGAGTTGCAAGCGCATTTCTCACCTCTTGCCAAGAAGCTCACAGAGAATGAAGCAGCGATTGTTAGTGAGTTGAATGCTGTTCAAGGTAAGGCAGCCGATATCGGCGGCTACTACTTAGCAGACTCTGAAAAATGTAAAGCAGTGATGCGCCCAAGCGCTACATTGAATGCTATTTTGAAAGAGTTCCAAGTTAAGTAATTCTTAAATAAATATAACCTCATTAAAATTTATTGCAGTTCAAATTTTTCTGGGGTTAACAAACAATAAAGCCGGCATATGCCGGCTTTATTGTTTCAGCACGCGAGAATCTTATTTGTAAACGATATCTGCGCGACGATTTTCTTTCCAAGCTTCTTCATTGCTACCAGAAGCTTTTGGCTTTTCTTTACCAAAACTAACAGCTTCTATCTGAGCTTGATCAACACCTAACAAAACAAGCGCTTTCTTAACAGCTTCTGAGCGTTTTTGACCCAAAGCTAAGTTGTATTCAGTTGTACCGCGCTCATCAGTATTACCTTGAATAGCGATAGTTGCCTTCTTGTCTTTGTTAGCACGCAAATATTGAGCATGCGCCGTAATAATTGACTGATACTCAGACTTCACTGCATAGCTATCAAAATCAAAGTAAATACTTCTTTTGCCATAAACGCTTGATTTCGGATCATTAATAGGATCGTAGCCAGCTTGAGAGCTCACATCTACAGACGCTACCTTATTAGAATCCAATGAAGTTGTGCTACAAGCACCTAATACAGCAGTTAGGCAAACGATTAGGCCAATCTTTGATAAGTTCAACATATATATCCTTTTAAATATTTAAGTCTTTAAAAATAGTTTATAAAAATTAACGGTAGCTAACCGCTTGTCTTGGCGGCCTAAATATTTTTTGATGAGTCCAAGCTAGCTGCAAACTTTTTACCACGGGCCTCAAATAACCTTTGAACGGCCCCCAAAAAATAAGCATCATGAAACTGAGCAAAATAGCTGCCAAATGAATAGATACAGTCAGGGTTAAGTTTTCTTTACTAACTGAACTCTTAAGGACAACTGGCTCTGCATTTTCAGAAAAAGGATCGAAATAAGTCGCATAGACTTGGGCACGCTTTAAGCCATTTTCAACAAATCTTTGAGCAGACATCCCCTTCAATGCAAATAAACAAATGCAAAGTAAGATGAGGCATGTTCGTGCTGTTTTAGACATTTGGCAGTAGTTTACACAAAGGAGCTCTCTTTCATCGAGAGATTCACCTCAAATTCAGGCTGAAACCCCTAGATAGTCAATACGATGACTGTGCCAATAGCCTTTTAAACCTATGATTTATTGTGGTTGCTATGCAACCATGTCTCCTCGTATGTTTACAACATACCTTTTACACCCACCTCGGTGGGTGTTTTTTTATCCGCTAAAAACAAAAATAACAAAAAGCTTTATCCTAGAACCCCATTTATTAAGCGTTCACCATGGAAAATTCAAGAAATAAACAATGGCTACCTGGTTGGCTAATCCTTCTAGGCATCTTAACGGCCATTGCTCCACTATCCATTGATATGTACCTACCTAGCTTTCCATTGATTGAAAAAGATCTCATGGGCTGGCCTGGCAGCGTTGAATTAACACTTGGTAGCTTCTTCATTGGCCTAACCATTGGTCAGTTGTTATACGGTCCATTAAGTGACCGTTTCGGCAGAAAACCTCCGCTATATATCGGTTTTACGATGTACGCTATCGCTTCTTTAGGGGCAGCACTGTCCCCAAGCATACCTGCACTTATTTTTTGGCGTTTCTTGCAAGGCCTAGGCGGTTGCACGGGCATTATTTTGCCTAGCGCGATTGTGAGAGACCGAACTACTGCACAAGAAGGTGCACGTGCCTTTTCAATTTTGATGTTGGTTATGGGAGTAGCTCCTATCCTAGCCCCCTTAGCAGGCGGCTGGGTGCTAACTCATTTCGCCTGGCAAGGCATTTTTTACTTATTAACATTCTTTGCCGTTGCATGCCTTATTGCGATGAGATTTGGCCTAGAAGAGAGTCACAATACAGAACATGAGCCGCCCCTCAAACTCATGTCGGTCATCAAGAACTATGCTTACTTGCTCACTAATAAACCATTTTTAGGTTTTGCTTTAGGTGGCGGCTTAGCTATGGCTGGCATGTTTTCTTATATTGCTGGCTCACCTTTTGTTCTGATTAATTTATATGGTGTTGCGCCACAGGACTATGGTTGGTACTTTGGCTCCAATGCATTTGGCTTAATTGCTTCTAGCCAACTCAATGCTCATCTACTCAAAAAACATGCAGCCACAAGCATTCTCAGAAAAGCCTTATTTGTTCCAGCCATTGCCAGCCTTGTCTTTTTAACGGTGACTCTCATGGGCTATGCCAATCTTTACTGGACTGTGGGTTCTTTCTTTTTATTCGTAGCAAGCTTAGGATTTATTATTCCTAATGCCATGGCATCAGGGCTTGCTACGCACGGCCAACAAGCAGGTACAGCTGCAGCCCTCATGGGTGCTCTGCAGTTCTTATTCGCAACGCTTGTTGGTTCATTAGTGGGTATTCTTCACAACAACACAGGTGTGCCATTAGCATTCATGATGGCACTATGCGGCACCAGCGCTTGGATGAGTCATCACTTCTTAGTCAAAACACACCACTAAGATATTTTTAAGAGGCGTTCACTTAAACTGAACGCCTTCGTGGTGCAATAGCCAAGCTTTAACATTCCGATGAAATCCTTCACCTGCTTGATGAGCAAAGCCACCAATACCTGTAGCTGACACCACTCGGTGACACGGCACAATCAATGGATAAGGATTAGAGCCGCAAGCCTGCCCTACAGCTCTTGGCGCACTGTTAATAGACTTGGCTAATGCGCCATAAGTTTTAACTTCTCCGCATGAGATTTTCTCGATCTCTGACCATACTCGTTGCTGAAAAATAGTGCCAAATGGCTTAAGTGGTAAGTCAAAAATAAATTGAGGGTTTTTAAAGTAACGATTGAACTGCGTTTCTAACTCTTTAGCTAAAGCAGTCTTAGGAGGCTTCAGCGCTTGATCATGATCTAAGTAAACAACCTGACTGATCATCAAACTGCCATCTACCATTTCAGTCTGAACCCCAAGCCGACCGAATGGCGCGGCAATCACAGCATCCCAAACTTTTACTTGATTAACCATTTATCTTGCATCCAACCATGCTTGAATACGCGGCAATAAGCTACTAACTGCGCCAAATATAGCAATCAAACCAATACCCAATAGCGAAATTTTGTCCGGGACATGATTAAAAATAATCCATCCCCAAAAAATTCCAAAAGCAATTTGCGCATACATATAAGGCATCAAATGTGCTGCTGGCGTTTCTTCAAACGCACGAATAAACAAAAAGTGCCCTACTCCGCCTAACACGCCAATAGAAATTAACTCTAACCATAGGTGGCCGTATTCAATGCTAGACCAAAACCAAATCAGCGGGAGGCTCGTTAAAAAAGCCCCCGTCCAAACGGTATAAAACAAGGTTGTCAAAGAATTTTCTAATTTGGAAATCTTACCTGTCACCAAATGAAAGACGATATTGACTAATACCAAAGTTACTGGAAAGACCAAATGCCACGTAAATAATTCGGAACCAGGCCTCACAATCATTAATGTACCGACAAATCCCCCTACAGCTAAAAGTACTTTAATCAAGGGTACTTCTTCATTTAAAAATCGAGAGGCTAATAAGGTGACAAATAACGGGGTTGTCATCACAACGGCGGTGAATTCACCCACTGGCATAAATGTCAAACTCGCCACAGCCAAAGAAGTGGTAATAACTAATAAAGAACCACGAAATAACTGCAGTTTTAAATTAGAGGTATGAAAAATAGCTTTGCCATACTGAGGCAAAGTAAATGCACTGACCAATAAAGCTTGGGTTAAGTACCGAGCCCAAATAATCATGCCAATCGACACTTCGAGCGCCACATGCTTACTAATACCGTCCATTAATGCAAAACAAGCCAATGAACCGAATAAAAACAATACCCCAGAGTAAGCGGTCTTTGATAGATGAGGACCTGATGCTATTTTTGACATATGCTCCATTTTAGGCGCATATGAAAAAAGCCACTTAATCATCCGATAAAGTGGCTTAATGGGGTTATTAATTAGCTAACTAGGCTTTACCCACTTATTGATGATCTTTCTCATGATTATGACCAGGTTCGCCATGAGCAGGTCTCATGTCTTTCACATGAAACTTCACCTCGACCTCTCCTGCTTTTTCAAATTTCAACTTAACAGGGATCTGATCTCCAGCTTTTAACTGCGCCTTTAAATCAATCAACATCAAATGGAAACCGCCAGGTTGTAATTTAATAGCGCCATTTGCAGGAATTTCAATGACCTTGACTTCGCGCATTCTCATGACATTACCTTCCATACTCATCGTATGAAGCTGTACTTCCTTCGCTACTGCAGAGCTTGCGCCAATTAATTTATCAGCAGCGCCTTTGTTTTCAATGCTAAGAAATGCCCCACCAACCTTTTGAGCAGGCACGGTTGCTCTTGCGTAAGGATCTTCTATTTTAAGATTCCCCAACTTCACTTCATGACTGGCATAAGCAGATGCCATCACCATGAATAAACTCAAAAAAATCACATATATTTTTTTCATATCAAACCTTCCATCCATTAATAAATAATTAGCGTCTACCCAACAGAGTCAAACCAACGCCTAATAAAGCCAATAGACCTGCAGCTAATGGTACGCTAGTTAAGCCATATCCCAAAGTTAACACTAAACCACCTACCCAAGCGCCTAATGCATTACCAACATTAAAAGCCCCGATATTTAAAGTAGATGTGAGATTAGGCGCTTCTTGACCGCAATTAACCACATTAATTTGTAATGCAGGCACTAACGCGAATGCTGATACTGCCCAGAAAAAGAGATTAATCTCAGCAAGCACCAACGAATTACTCATCCAAGAAAAAACTCCAGCAGATAAACCAAGCGCTATAAATGCGCCCAATAGAGTAGCTTTCAAATGTCGGTCACCCAACTTGCCACCGACTATATTACCCACTGTTAAACCAAGCCCAATCAAAAACAAAGTAGCAGTAACACCACTCGCAGATACACCTGTTACATCACGCAATAACGGTGCTATATAGGTAAATAAAGCAAACATCGATGCAGAGAACATGACTGTGGTTAATAAAGCAATCCATAACTTGACACGACGTAGAGCTGAAAATTCACGACGAATGGAAACAGGTTCCTCCGCATGCCCTCTTGGCAATAATTTATTTAAGCCCCAGATCGCCACAATACCAATACTAGCTACCACCCAAAATGGGAAACGCCATCCCATTGATTGACCTAGCGCAGTTCCCAAAGGAACGCCCAAGACATTGGCTAGCGTTAATCCGGTAAACATCATGGCTACAGCAGAAGCCCGCTTATCAGGAGAAACCAAATTAGCGGCAGCTACTGCACCAATGCCAAAAAAGGCTCCATGGCAAAGTGATGTCACGATGCGCGCAATCATTAAGAACGAATATCCCCAAGCCATAGCGCACAACAAATTACCGAGAATGAAAACTCCCATTAAAACAATCAAAGCTTGGCGACGCGGTAATCGTGCCGTTAATAAAGCCATAAACGGAGCTCCGATTGCTACGCCTAAGGCATATCCTGTAATTAACCAACCCGCACTAGGAATAGAAACATTTAAATCAGCGGCCACCTCAGGCAATAGACCCATGATGACAAATTCTGTTGTGCCAATTGCAAATGCGCTTAGTGCTAAAACCAATAAAGATGGAGACAATTGATCCGCCTGAGAAATAAAAATGACAGTTTAAATGACAAAAAGGCCACCCGAAGGTGACCTTTAGCTAGCATGACTTTACTCTAACTAAGCAACTAAAGACTCAAGCTTCTTCAAAAGATTTATATGAGTCTCGGATAAAACGTGGCAACTCTGATCTTCTAATACCAAGGTGCGACTGTTACTTTTTGCAACCATCTTTTGGATTTGCTGATCTCGAACCGTTAACAAATCCTGAATCTCACTCTGAAAGATATGCACCAAGCCACTCACCCATCTGGCCAATGGTGCCATGCGTCCCTTTACCTGAATCTGAAAGTTAGCTAACAAAGGCTTTAGCTGCTTTGCATCCTTCATTACTTCACCCGTTACCCAACCATTAGTAGTAAATAATTTAACGGGCAAGCCTTGTTGATTTAATGAAATGGCTATTAAATGAGTGAACTTAAGAGGCGCAGCTTGATCGCGCTTGAACAAATGAAAATGCCCACATTCAAAACTCAAATCATTCTTTTTTTGGTTGAATGAATGTGCGTGAAAATACATTTCATAGCCACTACCCAAATCGACCAAGTCATTTTTTGGGTAATGGCGAAACTCTATAAAATCTTCAGCCCCAGCTAATGCCACCTGAGCCATTGATAAACCTCGTTCCGCATAATGCGCCTGAATGGCCAGCACCTCTTCTGCAACTTGCCGAATCGATGAATGAGGTTGATTCAAAGGAATTAATCAGCAGATTTACGTTTTTTAGGTGCGCAAGGATTAGCAGGGCCACATGGATTCGCTGATTTCTTCTTAGCAGGCGCACAAGGATTAGAACTTGCTCTTTTGCCAGGACCACATGGATTCTTTTGCTCAGCCTTAGACTCATCGCCTTTAGCTGCATCTGCTGAATAGGCCATTGGTGTTACAGATAAACCCGCCAACGCTACTGCCAATGCAACAACTGTTGTTTTCTTAGACATAGACTAACTCCTTATGTTTGACTTCAACCACATTTAACTACTGTATCGAAAGTATAGTATGTAAATTAATATTATGTAATATCTTTATATGTTTATGCGCTTATTCCATAAGCACATTGATATTTCTTCTTCAAAATTCATTTGAAGAGACATGAAAAAACCACCCGCAGGTGGTTTTTACGAAAGCAGCCATCGCAGCAAAGTTTTATGCGTACTCTTTCGGCACGGATGGCAAACCAGATAAGGCCATCGCCAACTCTTTCTCATCATAAGACTCATCCGTTAATTCACCAGCAAAGTATTTCTGATAAGACGCCATATCGAAATGGCCATGACCTGACAGATTAAAAAGAATCACTTCAGATTTACCTTCACGTTTACATCTCAACGCCTCTTCAATGGCGCCTTTCACCGCATGGTTCGCTTCAGGAGCAGGCACAACACCTTCTGCCCTTGCGAATAAAACGCCCGCAGCAAAACATTCCACTTGAGTATAAGAAACTGCTTCAATTAGGTTCAATTCCTTTACATGAGAGACTAGCGGCGCCATACCGTGATATCTCAAGCCACCTGCGTGGAAACCTGGAGGTGTGAAGGTGGATCCTAAGGTATGCATTTTAGTAAGCGGCGTCATATGCGCTGTATCACCAAAGTCATACGCATACTTACCTCTTGTTAATGATGGGCACGCTGCAGGCTCTACAGCCACAATCCTTGGCATATGGCCACCACGCAAACCCTGACCAATATATGGGAATGCCATACCTGCAAAATTAGAACCGCCTCCTGTACAACCAATCACAACATCTGGCTCAACATCAGCCATATGCATCTGTTCAATAGACTCTAAACCCGTCACTGTTTGATGTAATAACACATGATTTAACACTGAACCTAAGGCGTATTTAGTGTCATCTCTTTGAACAGCCAACTCAACAGCTTCAGAGATAGCAATACCCAAACTACCTGGATGGTCAGGTCTTTCTGCAAGAACTCGACGACCATATTCAGTTTCTTGAGATGGTGATGCAACACATCTAGCACCATAAGTTTCCATCACAGCACGGCGATAAGGTTTCTGATCATAAGAAACTCGCACTTGAAAAACTGTCACATCTAAGCCAAACAAATTGCCTGCAAAAGAAATCGAAGTGCCCCATTGCCCTGCACCTGTCTCGGTGGTTAAGCGTTTAACACCTGCTTGTGCGTTATAGAAAGCTTGAGGAATCGCTGTATTAGGCTTATGACTACCAGCAGGGCTCACTCCCTCATATTTATAGAAAATTTTCGCTGGTGTACCCAAAGCTTTTTCTAAGCGATGAGCTCTAAACAAAGGTGCTGGTCTCCATAACTTATAGACATCTTGCACTGGATCAGGAATCTCAATTTCTCGCTCAGTTGTCACCTCTTGCATGATGAGTTCCATCGGGAACAACGGCGCCAAATCATCTGGCCCTACTGGCTTCATTGTGCCTGGGTGTAAAACTGCAGGCAATGCCTTAGGTAAGTCTGCTTGGATGTTGTACCAAGACTTTGGCATTTGAGACTCATCCAATAAATATTTAGTTTTTTCAGACATCATGCGTTCCTTCGGGCATTAATTAGTTAAGTTTGTCATATTAAAGCAATTCATTTCTAGACTTAACTAGGCATTTTCCCGAACTTTGGCAAGGGATCCTTAGGTCTATCCCACACCTGAGAACTATCACAATAGATATGCATACTAGGCCTGATTTGAGAAGGGTCATCCAAACTAGCAATTCTGATAAACATCAAATCTGGCACAACGTCTGCATGAGTGAATAAGGGCGCACCGCAATGTGGGCAAAAATGTCTTGCCACATCCCGACCGCTATCCCCTTTATAGATATAAGAAGCGGTCTCACCCGTGAATTGCACCTTATCCCGATGGATCGCAAAAAAAGCTGCGGAGCCAGAACCACTAGCACGCTGGCAATCCCGACAATGACAATGACCCGCCATAACCACCTCACCATCAAAATGGTAATGCACATCACCACAAGCACAAGCGCCAGACAATTTATAGCGTGCCATATTTACCTACCTTTAAAACAGTTCAAAAAAAATCCCCCTCTCCTTTTCCGCGAAGAGAGGGGGTTACAACTAGTCTTATTCCCGTATTAATAAGACTACTGCCACGTCACAGAACAACGAGGCGATTGAATGTAAGAGTGAAAACGAAATAAACGCTCTTACAAAACAATTTCTCTATTAATCTCCACCCCTCATGTACTGAACATTAAACATGCTTGGAGGATTCAACTTAGGATCACTAACCATCTTTAGCTGTAACGCTGTGCAATGTTGGTTTTGTGTATCCAACATAGAAGCGGTTGTATAAATTGCGATACCTGCGTTCTTATTTTGTGGTGCATGGTAAGCAGAGTCACTAAAACCAACGTCCCAACGTTTCCACAAGGCGCCTTTTTTGTCATAAATCAAGATCATCGGGAAAATCGATGTTTGCGCATCCATATACATCACACGCTTACCGATTGGGCTAGATTTATTAGTTGGCACAGATTCAATCACGTGAACTAAACGTGGGCTCCATGGCGCATTAGCAAAGCAGCCATTCTTACCACCGAATGTCGCCATACCGTAACCATCAGCATCCTTAGCTTCTGTATCTTTTAACTCGCTATGACGGTAGAAGTGAGTCAACATTACTTTTGTTTCAACATACTTCCACTCAGCATCTAAAACACGACCGTTATAACCTTCAAAGTCCTCAATCATCAAATCAGAACCCAAGAATGAGTCTGTTGTTTGACCTGTTGGCAAACGACGTACACGACGTTGGAAACCTAGATAAAGGAATGAGTCATCCTGTTTTGTATCTTCATCAAAACGTTGAATCAACAATTGTGTATTCTTCAAGTCTTGAGGAGCCAACACCTTCAAATAAATATTTCTATAAATATTAGATGGGTTAGGCGTCAAATCTTCAACTGGGTTTTGTGTTGTTCTATGCTTCAAACTGATGAAGTTAAAGTCAAACTCAACGCGCTTTTCTTTCTTACCAGTTTTGTAATCGATATAAGTCCAGTAAAACGGGAAAATACGACCACTATCACCTACCACTTGTGAATACTTATAGTTGAAAGCCAACTTCTCACCAGCTCTTGGATCTGCTTTCTGTGGATTCATAGGAAATGGACGACCAGCCACGTAACCCTCAATCGTTCCTTGCGCTGAACCCAACTTAACATTGCTGGCATTCTTTTGTGTTGCAGCCACATAGTTAGGGTGCAACATCACTGAATGAGCCTGCTCAGTTGATAACTCTAGAGAACCATCTGATACAAGCGCAAATGTAGCTGCATCCAGGTAATCTTTAAAGTTATTCACATTAGACTTGTTAATCACCATTCCAGGCGTAAATCCAGGAATAGTCGGCAATCCTTTTTTATAAGGATTAAATGAAGCTTCAATGTCTTCATTGGTTACAGCAAATGCCAAATTAGAAACTAATGCTAAAAGCAATGCTCCCTTCATCAATGGCTTCATAGTATTCCCCCTAGGTTTGTTAATTAAATCAATTTCAGAAAAAACGATCAAAATGAATTTGCTCAAATGGCACTTGATGTTTCAGCATCAAAGCTTCTTGCAAGCTCTTAGTCATCGGTGGTGGTCCTGCAAAATAAAACTCGTACTCTTTAATTCCATTTCCCAACTTCTTCTCAACGGATTCATGAACAAATCCAAATTCACCAGACCAGTTCTTCAAATTTTCTTCAGACATATCTGAAACTACTGGGTGAAAAAAGATGTTTTGACCAAATTCAGGCAAACTAGAAATTTGAGATTCAACGCCCACATCTCTATAACTTCTACCGCCATAAAAGAAGTGCAATGTTTTGTTTTTCAATAAACCCTGCTCAGAAGCTCCTCTGGCGATTGAAACCATTGGCGCTAAACCTGATCCACCAGCTACACACACAATATTTCTGGCGTTATCACGCACATAGGCCATGCCATAAGGCGCATCAATTTCGATGACATCGCCCGGAGCAATTCGATTGAATAAGAAGTCAGTGCTTTTTCCATTAAGAACTTTTCTAATCTGGAATTTCCACTCACCCTTGCCATTAGGCAAGTTCGACATGGAATAAGCACGTTTAATTCCTAAGCTTGGGAAAGATAAAAGCGCATACTGACCCGGCTGAAATTGAGCAGGCTGATCAGCCACAAAAACAAACTCCTTAATATCATGCGTGACATCAAAAGAATTAGAAAATGTAACCTTAAACCTTTGCGTACTAATTTGTGGCACATACTCATCAGATAAACGTGTTTTCACAACAATATTCGATAGAGGTTTTGTTTGACATGCTAAATGGATATTTTTTCTAATATCCCTAGCGGTCAATCCAGGTGCGTTATCGCACAAAGACTGCACTTCACCTTCCAATAATTCATATTTGCAGCTACCGCACGCACCAGCATTGCATTCATAAGGAAAGCCTATACCAGCCCGAAGTGAGGCTAGTAGCACCGTGTCATCACCGTGCTGACAAGCCACATTCATGTCACCGTTGATATGGATCTGCTGAGTACTCATAAATAACTCTTAATCAGAATCCCAAAGATTTTCTGTACGCACGCACAGCTTCTTTAGCATCAGCAGCTGCATCAGGTACATCTGGCAAACCGCTGCAATATGCATCAATCGCCTTATCTGCTAATGGCTCCCACTTATTAATCCAACCCTGAATAACTGCGCGATTAGCTTCATTTTCCAATGCCATCTTGACCAATGCCTCTGACCAACGGCGGTGACGCATCGCATCAATCATTTGCGCATCACACAACATCGCCATTAACTCATCACCATTGTGTCTTGCAGAATCACTTAAGTTTCTCAAGATGCCTTCTTCAACAGCAGGCTTAGCCACAAGATTCAAAGCTACAAATGCTTCAGCCCAATCCCATGTCACAAGAACCTTTTCCATCAATTCACGATAACCTTGCCAAATAGGTTCTTTTTCCCAATAGGCGCGCTCATTCTTAGTAAATCCTTTATCAGGATGTGCCAAATCAAGCTCTTTGGTTCTATAGGCTGTATGTGTTAACCAACGGAATGAATCTGCCATTTGGAAAAAGCCACAAACTGTAATCGTGCTAGCTGGAGCTACCTGACCTAAATAGGCCGAAGCCATTTGCAAAGTATGGAATAAATAACGCGCTGGGGCGTAACGCAAACCTAATGTACCTAGCCAACCAGGCTCTAAAGATTTGTCATGCTCACGCTTTGCAAACTGTTCAAATAAACCATAAACATAAGTTTCTTGACCGTCTTGCATCATGTTGTATGTTCTATACACCACCTCATCAGGGTCTCTGAAGGCATTCCAATCATCATGCTTTAGCGCACTGCCATAAGTGTTCTTCTTGTACCACTCGTTCATGAACGTATTTGGATCCTGCTCATAAGGAGCATTAGGATCACGATCGTGATAATGCAAACGAGTTGTTACAACTTCATACTCGCTAGGCTTTCTTCTTCTGGTGCTCAAATGGCTCCAGGTTTTTAATGGCTTTAACATTTCTACGTTTGACATATATTTATCCTTATTCAATCAAACTTAAATCAAACTTTTTTATTGAAATAAAAACGAATCGCATCAGGCAATGTTTCAATCTGCCCCGCAAATGAACTTAAATCGACCTCAAGATCATTCATCACAAATGGACGACCTAAAGCACGTTCAATGGTTTCTCTTCTAAGAATCATTTCGCCATCTGTTTCAATGCGTAAATAAGCGCGCTTATCATCAACCCTAATTTCTTTACCTGGGTTATCTTCTTCAGCGGCCTCTGCGACAGCAAAAGCCAACTCTCCAGCACGCATCACCGGTCCAACACTGTTATTCATTCCTGACATATAAGTAACCTAACTTTTTTAAGTGTGAGCAAATAAAGGTTCAATACCTTCTACATCCACATAAACATCCTCGCCTTCGACTTTCACGGGATATTCAGCTAATGCGCAATCTGAAGGATTAATACCCTTGCCAGAACAAACATCAAAGGTCCAAAGATGGGCTCTGCAAGTAATGATCTTGCCGTCGAACTTTCCTTCGATTAAAGGAATATCTTGGTGTGGGCAAACTCCCTGAAATGCAGTGAACTCGCCACCATCCTTGCAAACCAACAAAACTTCTTTGCCGTCTACCTCGAAGGAATCCATTTCACCTTCCCAGATATCTTCAACAGCACAAACTTTTTTAAACGCCATCTTTTATTCCCAAATAATTTCAATACATTCCGTAGGCTTTAAGCCACTATCAGCAACCTTCATATCCCGCGCAAAAAAGCTTTCGCCTGGACGTCTGATACGCAATGTTTTGTTAGGTTGATTCTTAACGCGACGACCCACTGAGTGATTAGCGGCGGCAGCTGCCACCTCATCCATCGTGTTCTCCGTATCTACTGGAACCAATTGCAAGACGAAGTCACCTTCGAAGTTGCAACACAAAGGAAATAAAGCCATATACCCTCCTCTTAAACTGCTTTTTTGAATTGAGCATTCTTATATGCTTCAACCCAGCTATAGTTATCGGCATCATCACCAATCTCACCAGGAGCCAAGCTCATATAAGCTAATGCGCCTGCAAGATTTGGTGGTTGAACTTTGCCATCCAAGAATCGATCAACCAATGTTTGATGACCTGCGTAACGTTCTGGCTCTTGCTCAAAGCACCAACGATCAGGCTCAGAACCAAAGTGATAGAGACGTCCCTTATATTCCAATGGGAAATCTTTAACCTTCCAGCCCTTACCAGGAACACCCACAATTGGTAACTGGCTCATGTTGCAGACATAAGGCAATGTTTCTGGATAAGTCATATCCATCTTGCCGTCGACCATGTTCTCAATGATCTGATCCCAACATTGACCCCACTTATCATTCCATCCAGGGTATTTCTCTTCTAACCAAGCACGTTCCTCCGGACCCATACCAGCAGCGGCATTCCACCACAATGTAGGTCTCCAGAAATACAAGCCCATTTGCATGGAGTGATGTGTTGTTTCAATTTCTTCAAGGAAAATATCCCAGTACCATGGCTTCTCTAAACCAAGATCTTCAATATTTCGGATAAATTGATTGATGATGAATTCATTCATGAACTCTTTGAATGAAGACTTTCTATGTTCAATCGGTGTGTAGTAGTCCATTGCTGGGCCAGTCAACACGCTAAACAAACGCCATGAGCGCCAGAAAGCAATATCCAACTTCTTCTGCGCTTCTTCTTTTTTGCCATTAGCCAAAAGAACTTTTAGCGCTGCGCCACCAATCTGAGCATGACGAGATTCATCTGTCTGAATACTAGAAATCAAGCTTGAGAATGTGAAATCGCCATTCTCTGCCGCATCAGCAGCCAAGCCCAAGAACTGCATATTGGTAAAGCCTGTCTCAAAACCGAAGGTCAACATAATCGCCACACTGATAGCATCGCGTGTAACCATGATGTCATCAAAATAGTGACGCGCAGCAATCGCTGCCCATTGGTTGGTATCCATACTCTTATGAGCCCAGTCAAACTGGCGTGACTTATTCACATGCTCATGTGGGAAATACAACTGAATCTGGCCATGACGAGTTTCATCCATCGCACCCATCGTCGCCATATTGCGCATACCCGGCGCTGGACCAAAACGAGCCATACGCGCTTCGGCACTACCTGCTGAGAACTCAGCGCGAGGAACTGCTCCATAGTGCAACTTCAAAACAGATTGCCATGATGGTGCCGCATTCTCATAAATGCTGCTACGCTCTAAGGCCGCCTTAACTGAATATGCACCAGCATCTTTTTCGCGCTGCACTTTGACATATTCAGGATAAGTTTGCTTATAAGGCTCATCGTACGATGTCCATGTTTCAAATGAGACGCCCATTGCGCCACACATTTGTTCAGGGAACAATTCTTCTTGTTTAACATAGGTAGGGGTCCAACAAGTATCCCTAACTACGTCATACCATTGTGATCGGTCAAGTTTTGACATATTTACTCCTTACGTACTTTTTAAATTAATTTTTCTGACTACCTACCAAACATTTCACAGCCACATACAAAATGGCTCCCATGCTCAACACCCCAAATACATAAGCAGGCGCTAAAGCTATCCATGAAAACAAATCACCCGCCCCAAAACGGTTATCACCAAAACTCAAACCACGGTTCTGTGAAAAATTAGATGCCACATAAAAAATTGTGTTTGCCCAGCCAGTCAAAATAAATAACTTGCCAAGAAAATTCTCAGCTTTGGCAGAAAAACCTAAACTACCAATCGCAAATGCAAAGGCGATCACCATTAAAGAATTCATCGGAATCCCGCGATGAGCCCTTGCCCATGCTTCAGGTGTTCCAGGTAAATTGAAATTCAAGATAAAGCCTGGGTAGATTTCAAAACCACCCAACAAAGAAACCCATAACAACAAACCAATGGCCAATGCAACAAACATCATCAATAGACCATGACCGATCATGATTCTTTGAATTGGTTTAATGGTTAGACTTGTTTGCAAAACGGACCCCTGTTCAATTTGATTTGGGTCAATCATTCATTGAATTGAACTGGGATCCTATCCCTAGCGTGTAGGCAATATCCGGGAAATGAAATTTAAAAAAATAGAGGGAAATTTGTACAGGATTACCCTAACAAAAACGCCATTTTTAAAGGGTCTTATCAATAGTTACCCTAATCAATATTTACCCTAATATCGATATTATTTAAAAGTTCCGAAACTATAGGTCAGCCTAAAAACAACATAAAAAATGCTGAAAACGAATGAACTTACCGACCTAACCAAATGGTTAGATAAATATCCACTTTTTCACAGCGGTGATGAAGTGGATGAGGTGCGCCATAAAGTTGGCGGTGTTTTCGTTCCTCATCGTTTAAGAGTTTTAGGTCAAGAACAGCATCTCAGTGCAGATATGAACCATCTGCAACTAGATAACACTTCCGTTAATACTTTAGGCTATGGCGCTGGTGTCAATATTACCTGCGATCCATTTGAGAAGTTTTTACTCATTATGTTGCCCATGACAGGCGTCATGCATGCAACAGTTGAAGATGGCGTAGTAGAAGCCCATAAACATGTAGCTGCACTCATTAATACGAGCGATCCCCTCTCTATGAAATGGGGTGAGAACTGCAATCAGCTAATTATTAGAATTAATAAGTCATTAATTGAACGCACCTGCGAAACGCTCCTAGGTCACCCGATTAAAGATGATGTAAAGTTTGCGTCGGCCCTTGATATGGCCCAGGGTAATGATATGTACCGAAGCATTATCCATTTGTTAGCCACCAATCCTTTTATTTCAGAGTCGGCTAAGCTTTACCCCATCATCACCAAACAATTAGAACAATTGTTGGTAAGCTCTTTGTTACTCAACCAAAAGAATCAGTACACCCAAGAGCTACTCAATCCTGAAAAAATTATCACACCTCAGTACATCAAAAAAGCTGAGGAATACATGCTAGATAAGGCGTCAGAACCAATTACCTTGCAGGATGTGGCCAACCATGCTGGTATCAGCTTAAAAACCTTACATACTGGCTTTCAGAAATATAGAAACGATAGTCCTAAGAACTTTTTAAAGAATTTAAGACTAGATTTAGTTAAAAGAGATTTAACAGCTGCGAGATTAGAAAGAAGCAATCTCACAGTTACCGATGCGGCACTACGTTGGGGCTTTTTACACTTAAGTCACTTTAGCGAATCTTATTACGCCAAATTTGGCGAATACCCATCAAGCACCCTTAAAGGGTAATTACATCCGGCCAAAAGCCCCACGATTGAAATCATCAATCGCTTGAATGATTTCCTGTTTTGTATTCATGACAAATGGGCCATGACCCACAATCGGTTCATCAATCGGCTCACCACTCAGTAACAAAGCAACAGAATCTTCCAGTGCCTTGATATGAATATCTTCACCCATTTCGCTAAACATCAAAAAGCGTGCGTCGGTTGCCATCATTGACTGATCAGGCTCTCCTGATTCTACCGCCCCTTTTAGAACCACTAAGGATGTATTCCAACCTTCTGGTGCTGGTATGGTTAGTTCAGCACCTTTCTTTAATTGGATATCGATCACATCCATGGGGGTGAATGTACGAGCCGGTCCTAGCTTACCTTGATAGTTACCTGCAATAACTCGCGCCCGACCGCATGACTGACCCAAATGTTCTAGGGGTATAACTGGAATCTGTTGATTCAAAATGGCCTGATAAGTAGGCGGGGTCATCTTATCCTTGGCAGGCAAGTTAACCCAAAGTTGCACCATATCCAAAACGCCACCCTCTTTAGCAAAGCGTTCTGAATGAAATTCTTCATGAAGTATTCCTGAGCCTGCAGTCATCCACTGGACATCACCAGGGCCAATCAACCCACCTTGGCCCGTAGAGTCTTGGTGAGCTACTTCACCTTCATAAATAATCGTAACGGTCTCAAATCCGCGATGCGGATGAGAACCTACACCTTTTTTAGAAGTCGTTGGGGGAAACTCTGCGGGGCCAGCATAGTCCAGCATTAAAAATGGACTCATTTGGCGACCTAAGTTTTGATAGAAAAATAACGTACGCACAGGGAAGCCATCACCAACCCAATGGCCATGATTATTTCCTTGTACACCGATAACTTTTTTCATACCCCCTCCAAGACCCTCTCAGTTTAATTACTTACTGACGATTTTGCTTAGCATCAAAGCTAAAAGCACCAGCACCTGCAGAAGCCAATACTAACAAGCCACCCATGACAGCAATGTTTTTAAAGAATAATAGTTGTGCCACGAATGCTTGATCTGCTGGAGCTGCCCAATATGCGTGACCAGCAACTGAAGCTGCTAAAGTGAAAATTGCCATCACTAAGGCAACGATTCTAGTTTGAAATCCAACTAATAAAGCAATGCTTCCTAGCACTTCAACAACGATAGTGACAACAACAGCTAATGTTGGCACAGGAATACCTAATGAACCAAAGTAACCAACTGTTCCTGCAAATCCTGTCAACTTAGCCAAACCAGCTGGCAAAAATAAGGCTACTACTAATAAACGACCGATTAGGTTGAGTGTGTTTTCTGCGTGTTTCATTTCATTTCCTTTTTTATTTAGTTTGCATAAGTACTATTTTAGTTCTAATTAGAACAAAATGCAAATGCCCCGACTATCATTGGGGATTTATCGGATATACAGCATATTTAATATGTGTTTATATGTGCTATAAGCATTTCTCAATGCCATATAGATTAAATTCCCCGCTTTAAGGACAAATGATGACCACCCCTCTAGAACGAGCCTATCAAGAAAAATTAACCACTGCGAACCAAGCAGCTGCCCTCGTTAAATCTGGCGACAAAATATTCTTAGGGGAATTTACTCAAGGTGTTGAAGCATTTGAGGCCGCCTTAGCTCTAAGAAAGAATCAACTGAAAGATGTCATTCTTGTGACAACTACACGCGTTAAACCAATGAAATGTGTTGAAGCAGACCCACAAAGAGAATCATTTATTTGGAATGATTGGCATTTTTCTGGTTTAGGTCGCAAATTTGGTGAAAAGGGTTTAGCCAGCTATATCCCTCTTTGCTATCACCAGGCCCCTCAGAATATTGGCTTGTACGAAGAGCCAGATGTAGTCGTCATACAAGTTGCCCCAATGGATAAAAACGGCTTCTTTAATTTCTCAACGAGCTGCTCCATGACGCCGGCCTACTGTCGCAAAGCAAAAAAAGTGATCGTGGAAGTAAACGTCCACGCACCGAAATGTTTAGGTGGTTTAGATGAAGCGATTCATGTATCAAAAGTCGATTATGTGATTGAAGGACCTAATACCCCACTAGTGCAATTACCAGAAATCCCAGCTAGTGAAGCAGACCATAGCATTGCGAAGCTCGTGATGAGCTTGATTGAAGATGGCTCAACGATTCAATTAGGCATTGGCGGCTTACCCAACATTGTGGGATCAATGATTGCCAATAGTGACTTAAAAGATTTGGGCGTTCACACAGAAATGCTAGCTGATTCCTATGTTGATATGTATGAAGCTGGGCGCATTACCGGTAAAAACAAAGCCATCGATCGCGAAAAAATGGTTTACACCTTTGCCCTAGGATCTCAAAAGCTTTATGACTTTTTGGACAACAATCCAGTAGCTTCCATCTTCCCAGTTTCTTATACCAATGACCCTTATGTGATTGGTCAAAACCCTAAAGTGGTGGCAATTAATAATGCGATTGAAGTCGACTTATTCTCACAAGTAGCGAGCGAAGCTTCGGGTCATCGTCAAATCTCAGGAACCGGCGGCCAACTTGATTTCATCATGGGGGCTTATCGTTCTGAAGGTGGCAAAGGCCTTATTTGCATCAACTCTACTTACAAGAAGAAAGATGGCACCATTGGTTCACGAATCGTGCCCACACTATCTGCTGGCACGATCGTGACCTGCCCAAGATCGATTGTCCATTATGTGGTTACTGAATTTGGCATCGCCCAACTAAAAGCCAAATCAACTTGGGAACGTGCAGAAGCATTAATTAATATTGCCCACCCAGATTTCAGAGAACAATTAATTCAAGAAGCCAGCGCCATGGGCATTTGGCGTCAATCTAATAAACTTGTCTAACCTTACCCCTTACTTTGCTAAATATCACCATGAATACTGACTTAGTTCACCGCATTCAAGATAGCTTTGCTAAGCAAAGTGCCATGCATCTAATTAAAGCCACTATTCCAGTGATTGAGGAAAACTTAGTTGAAATTCATATTCCTCACTGGGAAGGCATCGAACAACAGCACGGATATATCCATGCTGGCGTTGTCGGCATGATTGTCGATAGCGCTGCAGGCTATGCAGCCATGACGGTGGCGCCAGAAGGTGCCTCTATTCTATCTGTTGAATACAAGATGAATATGTTAAGGCCTGCTGATGGTGAGAAACTAATTGCCCGCGGTGAAGTGGTTAAATCTGGTCGCACCCTATGCATTACCAGAGGTGAAGTATTTGCGATTAAAGATGGGAAATCAACGATGTGTGCCTTAATGCAACAAACCATCATGTTTATGCACGGCAAACCAGAAAAATAATTCCCTAATACCAGCTAATCATTAGAGAAAAATCTCAAACCATCGTAATCGATGATTTCAACAGTTCGATAACCATTACGAACCAAACCTAACTCAATGAGCTTTTTCATGGCAACATTCACCCGTTGCCTTGAAATACCACACAAGTAACCAATCTCTTCTTGAGAAAGATCGACGGCCTTTCGATCTCCCATATAAAAGACAGGATTAAAAATAGCAGCAAGATTTTTAGCGACACTCAATTCAACGGTGGCAGTTCTTTGATTTCTTAAGGATGACGAATACGCAATGACTCGTTGATTTAAAAAATTAACCAAATACTGATTAAATGCCAAACTCTCCTTCACCAAGGTATTAAATACATGGCTCGGAATTAAAACAATCTCTGAGTCGCGTAATGCAGTTGCCTCATATTGAAGTGGTGAGTTTTTCAGAATAGGCGTTTCATTGAACCACCCACCTTCAATTAACCCTCCATAACTAAAAACTTTTCCATCCACATTCGTTGAGCTCACACGCACTAAACCACTCATGACTCCACACCAAGCAAGAGGTAAATCTCCTCGTTGAAAGAAAATTTCTTGTTTTTTAATGAGCTTTGAAGTGGCATGAGAAACGATGAGTTGAGCATGACGGGCATCCAACGATGAATACCAGGTACACCTCTCAAGAAAAGAAACAACTTTATCGCTCATGGGGAAATGCTTAATTAGTTAATAGAGTTAGTCACGAAACTGTAACAGCAATCATACTTTGGTCAATTGCTATTAACCCTTCATCAGCTTAAGATGGCGATATAGCCAATAAGTCCTTACCAACCTCTTTCACCCAATAAATTTATGATCTGGATGATTACCAAATATTTATTAACCGCTGGCATGGTCGTCTTTATTTCGGAAATAGCTAAGCGTAGCGATAAATTAGGCGGCCTCATTGCTGCGCTCCCACTTATTACACTTTTATCTCTCACTTGGTTATTTATTGAGAACCAAAGTGAAGAGAAAATAGCCAACCATGCGTATTACACTTTTTGGTATGTCATCCCAACATTACCCATGTTTTTATTATTTCCCTATTTACTACCAAAAATAGGCTTTTGGCTAACCATGGGCGCTTGCATGCTATTAACCATCATCTGCTTTGGTTTGTTTGCATTAGTTTTAAAGAATTTCGGCATTCAATTAATGTAAAAAACCACCCGCAGGTGGTTTTTTAACTCAGAAGTAACTGACCATATCAGCACTGATTAGCGTTGATGACCATGACCACTCTCAGGCTTCAAATTAGACATATGGTCTTTCATCATCTGCTGATGATCATTCATCATTTTTTGATGATCTCCCATATTGCTCTTCATTTGATCAGGCATCATCGATTCAATATCTTTATCAACTTGATGCTCGTGAGCCATAGGGCTTTGATATCCAAGAATTGACGGATCCAACATACCTGCAATCATCGCGATATGGCCGAACACCAAGAATAAAGCCACGCAAACAGCATGGACCTTTAATCGCCCCATTTGATCCAAAGATTTATTCACCAAACCAAACCCTTGTAAGGCAATCCAAATTAATGGCAAACCAGCAATCAAATAAGTAGCAACGGCAATCACGTCAATCACAGTTCTCCACTCACCCGCCTGAGTAATAGGTACAACTGCATGAGTCATGATGTAGTAAATAATGCCAACAAAATAAACCCCAACAGCCATTCCAGAAAATTTATTAAGGTAATAAACCCCACCATCAAATTTTCTAGTAAAGAGTAAATATAGCTCTGTGATTGCCAAGGTCTCAGCCAAGACAACTGGAATAGCCATAAAAATAATTAAGTTCCACGGTTGATTAACCGCCAATAACTCCATGTAATGAGTCATATTCATACAATTCTCCAAAAGATTGAGTAATGAGGCATAGGCCATCATCACTAATTAAACTAAGTATTTTTTAGATAGTTAAAGAATGTATTTAGGTGGCTTATCGATTAAATACGCCATGGGACTTATCACCCATGCAACATTCATCGGCACTAGATGATTACTTAAACTGGTTGATAAATACATATCAATCGGAGGAGCCACAACCAAACCTAGACAGCATTGATAGTTATCACCATGACATAACTGTTTGGTTGATTCAGTCTGTTTAGACTGTTGAAAATGAGACTCATGATGGTCAGACGAAACCTCATGACAATGTGACTCTATTGACTGATCTTGGGTCACCGCTGATAAAGATGTGGCATGCCCCACTGTATCCATAGGCATAACCGCCGCATGAATTAAGCTGGCAAACAAACTAAAACAAAGAGCAACACATATCTTCTTCACTTTTTCATTTTATGCGTTTTTTACCAATTTTGTAAAAACCATCCAAAGCAATGAAATAAGGCATAAATATGAGATAGCACCAACTGGTTTACTCCAAACCTAATTTTTGGAAGTTTCCATTAGTGCGAGAAGTTGCTATTTCTTTTAGAAATTTTCTCGCCTCTACTGCGCGGGGTGAATCCACCCTTACCCCCACTAAATAGCTCGTGTAATTCTGCACCTCGGCAGGTAATGGGCCAATATATTGCAAGCCTTTTTCTTCTAATAATTTAATTTCAGTAATGGCACCAAAACCAATTTCATACCCAGATCCTTTAGCAATATGCATGAGAACAGATTCTCCATCAGCATAACGAATAGCCTTGTGAGCAACCACATCACCAATACCCATTTTGACAAATAATTTATCCAAATAAATACCCGTGGATGCTTTGTTATATACAACTCGATCCGCTGCCAAAACAACTTGTTTTAAATCATCAAGACTATAAATCGATGGTGCAGATGAACCTTTTCTAACAACCACACCCGCCCCAACTTTTCCCACATACCCAATGTCACCAACCAGCAATTTGCTTTGCGTCACCTGCTCTTCAATTAATGCATTAGGTGCAATTAAGATATCGAATGATTGTCCAGAAGATAAATACTCTTTAAGCTGTGGTCCCGTACCAAATTTCAAGCGGACGTGAGAGGAAGTATCTTTTTCATAAGCCAATGCCACCGCATGTACTCCAGGCTCTACAGCTCCAGCACTCATAACATTTAATTCAGCTGCTATGGCTGATGCGCTCACAATCAACAAGCTAGCTAAACTTAATAAATTAGATATCTTCATGAGTCTCACCTTAATTATCACTGAATGAATTTATAAAATGATGCGTTGAAATGAACTGTTTCAATATGGTTAAATGTTTCAACCATCATTCTATGCACTTTGACTTGTTTGATGAACTTCCGTCATGACTTTAGCAATAGCCATAAATTCATCAATACGCGAAGTAGTTTGCCGAGCAATCAATGCAATCCCCCTTTTAGGAGCTGGCGCATCTAAAGGTTTAGCCAATAAATGAGTATTTTTAAGAATACCGCCCTTAATTGCCATCTCAGGTAACAATGCAATACCTAAACCAGAATCTACCATTTGCACCAAGGTCAATAAGCTAGTTGCCTCTAAGCCTTCGATGCTGGCAGTCTCAGAGCGACGACAAGCCCTAAGACTATGTTCACGCAAGCAATGCCCCTCTTCCAATAACAATAATCTGCCAGCCATTTTTGCAGGAACAGTGACTGTTTTTCCGGCCAAAGCTGGATCATGAGGCTGGGCAGCTAACCAAAACTCATCGCCATACAGTTCTTTCACTAAAAGTCCTTCGGTCTCATAGGGAAGCGCAATAATTGCAAAATCTAACTGATGCTCATGAATCTTTTGTACCAAGTTAGCTGATAAATCCTCACGTAAAGCAATTTTCAATTCTGGATAACGCTCACGAATTTCCGGCAATATCTGGGGCAATACAAATGGAGCAATGGTTGGTATGGCTCCCAATCGAATTGTTCCTGTCATAGCCTGTGAAGCTGTTTTTGCATACTCCACCATATCCTCAGCTGAGGCTAATAGCTGTTTTGCACGATGAATCATTTCAAAGCCAACCGGAGTTACTGAAACATTTTGGCGGTCACGCTCAATTAATTGAACGCCCAAACTATCCTCGAGCTCTTTAAGACCAGCACTTAAGGTCGACTGACTCACGAAACAATGCTCAGCTGCCTTGGTGAAATTAAGGTACTGCCCGACCGCTAAAAGATAGCGCAGCTGGCGCATGGAAGGCAAAGCGATCATACCGACTCCTTTTATCGAAAAATCCGATAAATATTATCATATTTATTATCTATACAAATATAACAATATCCCCCAAAATTCAGTCCATCAACAACGATTTTTAACTAGAAAGGAAACACCATGTCCATCATCAATACACAAGTTCAACCATTTGCAACCCAAGCTTTTCACAATGGCAAGTTCATCACAGTAAATGAAGAGAGCCTAAAAGGTAAATGGTCTGTTCTTATTTTTATGCCAGCAGCTTTTACATTTAACTGCCCTACAGAAATTGAAGATGCCGCTGATAACTATGCGGAATTCCAAAAAATGGGCGCTGAAGTGTATATCGTGACAACTGATACACATTTCTCACACAAAGTTTGGCACGAAACTTCACCAGCAGTAAGCAAAGCTAAATTCCCATTAGTTGGTGACCCAACACATACATTAACAAGAAGCTTTGGCGTGCATATTGAAGAAGAAGGTTTGGCATTGCGCGGTACATTTGTAATCAACCCAGAAGGCGTGATCAAAACTGCTGAAATCCACTCTAACGAAATTGCTCGCGATGTTTCAGAAACTCTTCGCAAGCTAAAGGCTGCTCAATACACAGCCGCTAACCCTGGTCAAGTTTGTCCAGCTAAGTGGAAAGAAGGCGCAGCAACATTGACACCAAGCTTGGATTTAGTTGGCAAGATCTAAATAAAGATCAATAGGCTCTCAACTGAGAGCCTATTGGAGAACCCTAATGGATTCTCCAATAGGCTTTAAAAATATACGAGGATGACATCATGTTAGACACCAACATCAAAAATCAACTCAAAGCTTACTTTGAGAAAATTAACAAACCCGTTGCTTTAGTTGCTTCTTTAGATAGCAGCGATAAGTCAGCTGAGTTACTTGCTTTGTTACAAGAGGTAGCCGAGCAATCAGACAAAATCATTTTATCAACCGATGGTCAAGCCATCAATCGCCCTAGTTTCAGCGTAGGTGCAGTAGGAGACAAAGCAAGAATTAACTTTTCAGGCCTACCGATGGGGCATGAAATGACCTCCTTTATTTTGGCCGTTCTACAAAGTGGCGGTTACCCACCCAAAGTTGAGCAAGCGATCATCGACAGCATTAAAGATTTGCCTGGCAAATTAAGCTTCCAGACATTTGTATCTTTGTCATGCCACAACTGCCCTGATGTAGTACAAGCCCTTAACTTAATGGCTGTATTAAATCCAAATATCGAACATGAAATGATCGATGGCGCACTTTTCCAAGATTTAGTGAATCAATATCAGGTCATGGCCGTACCAACTATCATCATGAATGGCGCCCCATTTGGTCAAGGTCGCATGACTGTTGAAGAAATTGTTGCGAAATTAGATACCAAGTCTTCAGAAAAAGATGCTGCCAAATTGAATGCTAAAGCTGCTTTTGACGTATTAGTGGTTGGTGGTGGCCCTGCTGGCTCTGCCGCTGCCATTTATGCAGCACGCAAAGGTATTGCAACCGGGGTTGTTGCTGAACGTTTCGGCGGACAAGTCATGGATACGATGGCCATTGAGAACTTTATCTCTGTAAAAGAAACGGATGGTCCTAAATTAGCCATGGCACTTGAGGAGCATGTGAAGTCCTATGAAGTAGATATCATGAACTTACAACGCGCTAAAGCCCTACACTCCAGCGAAGAAGGCTTGGTTGTTGAATTAGAAAACGGCGCTACTTTAAAGAGCAAGTCCGTAATCATCAGCACTGGTGCCCGTTGGAGAGAAATGAATGTGCCAGGAGAAACCCAATACCGCGGTAAAGGAGTTGCTTACTGTCCTCACTGTGACGGTCCTCTTTTTAAAGGCAAACGCGTTGCAGTCATTGGTGGCGGCAACTCCGGTGTTGAAGCGGCCATTGATTTAGCTGGTGTTGTGAGTCACGTTACTTTGATTGAGTTTGACTCTCAATTGCGCGCTGACGCCGTCTTACAAAACAAATTGAACAGCTTAAATAATGTCACCATTATTAAGAGTGCCTTAACCAAGGAAGTCATTGGAGATGGTCAGCGTGTCACAGCCTTGCGTTATACCGACCGCACCAATAACCAAGAACACACCTTAGAACTTGAAGGTATCTTTGTACAAATTGGCTTATTACCGAACACGGACTGGTTAAAAGGCACGATTGACTTAAGCCCTAGAGGCGAGGTTGTGGTTGATGCCAAAGGTGAAACATCTATGCCAGGGGTATTTGCAGCGGGTGACTGCACTACTGTGCCTTACAAGCAAATCATTATTGCCATGGGTGAAGGCGCCAAAGCTTCTTTAGGTGCTTTTGACTACCTCATCCGCTCTTCAGTAAAAGAAGTGGCTGTCGCTCATTAATTGCGTCAACTATTGTTTAGTGCCAGGCAAGAAAAAAGCCACTCCCAAGGAGTGGCTGTGAAATCGTATATGTTGCATATACGAAGGGGAATCAATTCTTTACGGAGCTCTTAAGAAACAACTGTTAAGAAAGTCTCATGTAGTTTTTGTTGCGGATAGTCCAAACCACCCTTTGCTAATCCTTCCCAATTCCAAGCAACAGGATCCCAATCAGGATAGTTTTGCGTACCGCCGCAGAATGTTTCAAAACGGTTGCCAGATGGATCCCATGCATAGATGGTCGTACCACGAGTAATACCATGACGAGTAGGGCCAATATCCACAGGCACTTCATTCATGCCAATAATGTCACCCGCTCTAAGCACTTTCTCCCAGCTTTCCAACATGAAAGAAAGATGGTGCAACTTACCTGGATCTGGATGCTCAACAAATGCAATGTCGTGCGCCTTAATTGAGCAAGACAACCATAGAGCACCTTTCACATCAGAATCAGGCAAAGTCACAAATTCGGTCAAAATAAAACCTAAAACATTAACAAAAATATCCATGACCTTGTTCACATCAGGTCCATATAGCAAGCCATGGTCAAAACGTAATGGCGCAATGCCTCGTTCTGCATCACTCGACCAAGGAGCCGGGTTAACAGCTGCCAAGCCATTACCCACCATTTTCTTTTCAGCGAATAATTCAATTAAATGACCGCTTGGAATTTGGAAACGAACTCGCTCCCCAGTTTCCAACAACTCGCCCGCAGGAATTCTTTCTGTAGGAATGCCATATGCGTTTAAGTCAGACTCCAACTGATCAAGTGTCTTTTTATCCAAGACCTTAAAAGCAAAGAAATCAATGCCCGCCTTGTCCGCTTGACGAATAATGATGCTGTTATGGTCACGCTCATCCCAAGCTTTGTAATAAACACGACCCTTTTGATCGCGGCCCGTCTCAATCAATCCTAATACCTTGCCATAAAAGTGGCAGGCTTCTTCTAAGTCCAATACGCGAATCTGCGCATGTCCAGGACGTAAAACGCCAGTCATACCCATATTTATTCCCCTAACAAAAATTATTTAATTAACGAGTGATGTCAGAGTAGATCTGAACAAGAAATTTTGTTTTGACAAAGATCAAATGAAATTAAAAGGTAGAGATTAGTAGTTTCACTAATAAAAATATCTTTTTCGTAGCTAAGGTAGCGATTTTTAAGTATTTTTACGTTCATGACATTTAAAAATATCGACTCAGTCCAACTTTATGCCTAGTTAAAGATATGAGAATTCTATTTACCCTCTTTACCCTTCTATTGTTAAGTGTTTCTCAAAGGGTCTTTTCTGAAGGCTTGGTATTTGATTGCGATCAAACCAAGATCAAGGTAATAGAAAATCAAATAGACCAGTATTTAAATCAATTAAATATCTCCCCTCATTTGTTTCATAAACAAGTGACAGACCATACCTTGCAATTAACGCTGAAACAGCCCGATCAAAGTACTTTATATATTCGTTGGAACCCCGATTACCAAATTGAGGATGAAGTGGTTGAGTTACCGGCTGCCAATGGAAAAAGTCTGGCCACCACCGTATCGAAAAAAGAAATTGTTCTAGCTCTCATGCAATCGGGTCGCCGTACTACGTTTTCAGGAAAGTCTTGCAATTTCGAAGCATTTCAAGATCACGTCCATGTTCGCCAAATGATTGTGGCTTGGGCAGAACATCTACATTGGAAATTTCCAGATGGTGGTCCTGCCCAATGGAATGAAACTTATTGGAAAAATGGCACACTCAAACCAGGCAAACCTCTGTTAGAAGCCATGACAGACTTTTTTATTCACCAAGACACTTGTGCAGTCGGCTGCTACACCGCAACAAAAATTGTCATCATTCAAGGTATTCTTGATTACTATCAACGCATCAAACAAGATACTGAAACGGCCAACGCTATTAAGAAGTCACTCCAAAGTGACGGTGAGGTATTAGTAGGCATTGAGCCAGATACGATGTGGGGATTATCAAGCAACAATCCAACATCTGACTTCAATCCACAGGGCAAATTATTAAATGTAAAAATGCGAGTAGCCCCACTGAACTTCATTCCTGGTGATTGGGTTTATTTCAAAAATACAGATACTGCAAGCGCTAACATTTCCGGTTACGAAGGATCCAACTCCATTTACATGGGACGCGCACGATTTGATGATTTTTATGATGACAATGATCATCATTTTCTCTATAACGAGAAATTGAGAGAAGTTTATAACTGGCGTTTTGGCGTGAGGAGTAGAAGCCGAGACTACGCTCACATTCATAATCCAT
>Ga0228702_1000224_pt1 | contig 48666 bp, 14 predicted proteins | sample McNCre217_Aug_MG_2_FD_178018 | JGI IMG/M metagenome (GOLD analysis project Ga0228702, IMG submission 178018) | Freshwater microbial communities from McNutts Creek, Athens, Georgia, United States - 20-17_Aug_MG | ecosystem: Environmental > Aquatic > Freshwater > Creek | place: USA: Georgia...
ACCGTGTCGTTGTCCGCACCCAGGTCAATGTTGTGCGCCACTGTTGTGCCCGAACCGGTCACCGCAGTCACTGTCACCACGTCTGCACCTGCGCCGCTCACCAAGGTGATCGCCTCGTCCAGACCTGTCAGATCAACCGTGTCAACACCCGAGCCCGTTGTCACCGTTGCTGCGTTGAATGCAGCAGCAGCCAGGTCGTCAAAGACGGCTTGCTGTGGCCCTGTGCCAGACAACTGCAGCGCTTCCAATGAAGTGATGTTCGTGAAGTCTGCATCAACAACGTTGGCATTGTCAGTGATCTGAATCGTATCGGTGCCATTGCCGTTGGAAACCGTGTCATTGCCATCAAAGTTGGCCGACAAGAACTGAACCAAATCGTTGGCTTCGCCTGTGCTGATGTTGTTGTTGCCAGAGCCGGCAACAACTGTGTCATTTCCTGCGTTTGTGGCCACGGAGACGTTGGCGGTTGTACCACCCACATTAATGCTGGATGCAGTTCCTGCTGTTGCATTAACTGTGCGAATGCCTGCCAAATCCGAGTTCGTAGCCAAGACCACTTGCTGGGCACCTGTGCCGGAGAGCAACAAAGTCTCGACAGAGGACACATGCAGGAAATCGAGGTCAACAACGTTCGCGTTATCCGTCACCTCAATGGTGTCTGCGTTATTGCCGCCGTTGATGGAGTCTGCATCGGTGAAGTTTGCAGAAAGCACCTTCATCACATCTGCGCCGTCACCGGCATCGATGCTGTCGTTACCCGAGCCCAAGACGATGGTGTCTGCACCTGCACCGCCGTACACCAAATTATTTCCGGCGCCGGCATCGATCGAATCATCACCGTTGTTGCCATAGATTGTGTCGTTGGCAATACCCGCAATGATGGTGTCTGCACCCGACGATCCGTTGATCGTCAAAGCTTCAGTCTGGTCCGCCAGGTTGACGGTCAGGCCTGATGTGGTGAGTGTGACTTCTTCGATGTTGACAATCTGCGCATTGCTGATGTCATTGAAGTTGGCACCGATCTGCAGCAGGTCACGCGTGGTGTGTACACCACCGTCCAGCAACACGTCGGTCTGATCGCCCACGATGGTGTCGTCACCTGTGCCTGCAATGATGCTGTCAGCACCGCCGCCGCCGGTGATGCTGTCAGCGCCTGTGCTGCCTGTGATGGTGTCATTGCCGCTGCCGCCAACCACTGTGCCTGTATTCGCATAGGGGTTGAAGAAGATGTTGAAGCCTTCTGTTTGCAGCGAGAAATTGTTGTTGGTCAGTCCACTGCCAACTTCGATGTTTTCAACGTTCACCAAATTGGCGTCTGCCAACCCAGTCAGACCGTAAACCGCCATGGTGTCGGTGCCATCGCCGCCGTCCACCGAGCCAATGCTGTTGCCTGCATAGATGTAGTCGTTGCCTGTGCCAGCGGACACGGTGTCTGCGCCGGTTTGTGCATCGATGGTGTCGTTGCCACCATCGGTGCTGATCACGTCTGCACCTGCACCGCCATTGACATAGTCATTGCCGGAGCTTGTGGTGACCGTATCGTTACCAGAGCCTGTGCTGACGCTGACGCTGGTCGGGTTAACCGTGTCAGCATTGACGGTCAGGTTGCCTGTGGCAGTACCTGCGCTCACGTCCGCCTTGAGGTTGTTCACCGTCATGTTGGCTGCGCCAAGCAGCGTCACGGTCTTGTTGTCCAACGTGTTGTTGGCGTTGATGGTCACGGTATCGCCTGCGTCGACACCGTTCACGGTGACGTTGTCGGCCGATGTGCCGGTGATCGAGAAGCTTTCACCGCCATTGCCGTCGGTCGCGGTGGTGGCATTGAGCGTGCTTGTGCTGGTGGCGTTGAGTGTTGCCTCCAGTGCGGTCACGGTGTATGCACCTGTACCCGACAGGTTGATGGTGTCATCGCTGTCGAACGAGCCATTGGCCACGGTCATGGCTGTGGAGCTGGCGATGCTGACGTTTTTGCTTGCTGCGTTGTCGTCGTCCAGGGTCACCAGGTTGGTGCCGCTGGCAGAGTTGCTCATGTCACCCAGCAAGTTGGTCACCGTGATGTTGCTGGTGCCGCTGGTGGTGAGCAGAGTGCCGTCGGCCAGGTCTTCAGCGTTGATGCTGATGGTGTCCGAGGCTGCATTGCCGTTCACCGAAGTGGCGGCAGAGCCGGTGGTCACGCTGATGGCGTTGTCGGTGGCATCGCCGGTGCTGGCGATGTTGACGGTGCCTGTGGAGCCTGCTGCGTTCACATCCGCCATCACGCTATTGAGCGTTTTAGCGCCTGCGCCGGCCAGGTTGATCAGGTCGTTGTAGTCAAAGCTGCCGTTGTTGACGGTGATGGCTGTGCTGCTGGTGATGGTGGTGTCCACCACACCCACGCCAGGCGCGTCGTCGCGCAGGGTGACCGTGTTGGTGCCTGTGCCGGTGTTGGTCAGATTGGCCGTCAGGTTGGTGATGGTCAGGTTGCCGCTGCCCAGGGTGGTCAGGGTCGTGCCATCGGCCATCTGGTCTGCATTGACCGTGGCTGTTTTAGCCGACACGTTGCTGGTCACCTGCACGTTGCTCGAACCGGTGATGATGCTGACGTCGTCCACCGAGACCACGTTGAGTTCACCTGTCTGGGTCGATGCATTGACATCGGCCACCAGGCCAGTCACGTTGACCGTGCCTGCCCCAGCAATGTTGAGCGTGTCGCCATCGACAAACGTGCCGTTGGCAATGGTCAACGTGCCTGTCACAGCGTTGTTGGTCACATTGATGACGTCATTGGTCTCGGTGTGGGCCATGGTGGCCAACACGGTACCTGTGGCGCTGTTCACCAGATCGGCTTTGAGGCCGATGACGTTGAAGCTACCCGTACCCGCAGTAGAGATCACGTCATTGCTGGTGAAGTCGTTGTGCAGTTGCAGCGTGATGGCTGCATTGTTGGTGATGGTGGTTGTAGCGCCCGTTGCGCCATCGTCGTCCAGCCACACTTCCACACTGCCGGTGGCCGTGTTGGTCATGTCGGCCAACAGGTTGGTCACGCTGAACGAACCAGCACCCGAAGTGCTCAGCAAGTTACCGTCGGCCAATGCCTCTGCATCAACGTTGGCTGTTTTGCCAGTGGCTTCACTGATGGTGGTGTTGTTGGTACCGGTCTCGATGTTGACGGTGTCAATGGCCGAGATGTTGACGGTGCCGGACACGAAGTGGGTGGCATCGGTATAGCCATCCACGTTGGCCACCAGACCTGTGATGGTGTAGTTGCCAGAGCCCTGGATACGCAGGGTGTCCTGATCGCGCAAGCTGCCGTTGGCCACGGTGATGGCCGTTGTGCTGACCAAGGTCACATCCACGCCGGACAAGTAGGCGGAACCAGCCAGGTCGTTGCTGCCCATGGTCACAGTGGCACCGCCCACTGCAGAGTTGGCCAGATCGGCAACCAGGTTGCTGATGACCACGCTGCCTGTGCCATCGGTGGTCAACAAGCTGGTGGTGGTGGGCACATTGATGTTGTTGGCATCACGCATCATTTCTGCGTTGATGGCCGTGGCGCCGCCGTTGCTGGTCACATGGGTGTTGCCCATGCCGGTGGTGATGGTGTTGCCGCCGTTGCTGGTCACGGTCAAGGGACCTGTGCTTTGCGAAGCGTCCAGATCGCCACTCAAGCCGGTCACCACGAATTGGGCCGAGCCCACCAGCTTGAGCGTCTTGCCTGCTGGCAATGCCGAAGCATCGATCGTGATGACGTCGTCAGCCACATTGCTTTCAATGGTGACGGTGTTGCTCTCATCCGTATCCACCAGTGTGACACTGATGGCGTTGTCGCCACCTGTGTCGTCCTGGAAGACGTAGCGCTCGACGTCTTTGTCGGTTGTGATCGACGCGATGTTGCCCGTCCAGATCTGGACGGTGTCGTTGGTGTTGAAATCACTGCCCGTGATGCTGCCGCCGAACGCATCGTACTGCGACTCGGTCATGGACTGCGTGGTGCCATCGTTGTTGATCAGCAGCACGGTGCCTGTGGTGTTCAGGCCAACGCCACCGTTCATACCCACCAGGCTGTTGTTGCCATAGACCGAGATCGTGTCCACGTTGGTCACATCCCCTGTCAGAGACAGGCTGTTGATCACGATCGTGTCGGCACCCGAACCGCCGTAAACCGATTCGTGGCCCGTTGCCAGCGTGACGGTGCTGCCCTGGACGCCTGCATAGAAGCGGTCGAAGTTTTCCAGACGGATATCGTCCAGATGAGCGCCGGTGATGCCGACCAGTTTGCCGCCGTTGAGGGCATCAACAGCAGAGCTGATGAAGCTGAAGGTGACTGCGTTGGTCAGTTCGCCGCGTGCATCGATGGTGTCGGTGCTGAAAGGGTTGCCCTTGATGACGCGCACGCCTGCATCGTATGCAGACGATGCATTGCCGTACAGCACCACATCGGTTGGGCTGGACGTTGTGTCGAAATCACCGTTGACCGTGCGGACCGTGAAGCCCGAAGGTGCACGGTAGAAGCTGGGGGCATCGCCCGCGAAATTGGCCAGAGAAGGCACGCCGTTGACGACGTCTTCGAGTTTGATGACCAGGTCTTCGTTGGCCTGGTAACCCGACCAGAGGCCGCCAGCGTTGATCACCAGATAGGTGCCTGCTGCCGAGCCGTAGGCAAAGACCAGTTTCACCACGTCGGACTTCATGTCGCGCAAGTGGCCGGTGGAGTTGAGGGCAAACTCGATGTCGGCCGACAAGGTGCCGATGTTTGCGTTCAGGCCCATGGTTGGTGCGTTGGCATCGGTGGCCAAGACACCCACCACGGCATAGGACATGCCTGCCGTGCGGTTAGGCAGGACGATCACGTCACCGCTGCCCGATGCAAAGTTGATGCCGTGGATGACGTCATAACCCAGACCACCTGCAACTGCTGGGTCTGCTGTGGATTCGGAGGCGTCGTTGTAGATGATGCGATTGACGCCGGTGCCCAGGGTGATGTCATCTGCACCCATGCCGCCGATGACGGTGTCATTGCCTGCACCCAGGTCGATGGTGTCATTGCCACCACCTGTGTAAACCGAGTCGTTGCCAGCACCAGAGCGGATCGAGTCGGCACCGCTGTTGATGTCGGTCTCGATGATGTCGTTTCCGTTACCAGCCAGAACAGTGTTCAGACCCATGCCTGCACTGATGAGGTTGTTGCCGTCAGCCGCGACGATGTAATCGTTGCCGGTGCCAGACGAGACAGTGTTGTCACCGGTTCCTGCATCCACACGGTTGTTACCGTTGCCTGCAACCACCGAGTCGTTGCCGCTGCCGCTGTTGATGGTGTCGGCTTGCGCACCACCCACGATGGTGTCGCCAAAATCGCCACCGGTGATGCTGAACTTGCCGTCCAGCTCGGCTGCGCCGTTCCAGTCCAGCGTGTGGTTGGAGGTTGTCAATGCGCTGGCATCGACTTCCAGTGTTGCGCCATTGGCCACCAGTGCATCGACCGTGGTGATGGCGGTGGTCTGGTCGCCCAGAACGATTTTCTCGACGCCCGTCACATGGTCCAGATCGGTACGGTTGTTGGTGTCGTCCGTAAAGCGCAATTCGTCATAACCCGCACCACCTTGGACGGTGTCGTTGGCGGTCATGGATGTGCCCATCAGGATCAGGTCGTCGTCTGCACCTGCATTGATCGAGTCGTTGCCGGCATACGAAATCAATGTGTCATTGCCTGTGTCCGAGATCAGGGTGTCATTGCCTGCGCCGGTGTAGATCGAGTCGGCGGCAGCGGTGCCAAGCACGCTGTAGTGACCGTCGGTTTCCGCAGAAGCGTTCAGGATCAGGTTGTGACCTGAAGTCAAGCCGGAGGCGTTGATGGTGAGCGTGGCGCCCGAGGCCACCACAGCGTCGCTCGCGGTGATGCGTGTATCGGCATCGCCCAGGTTGATGGTGTCAATGCCTGTGACGTTGCTCAGTTCATCGACGTCATTGTTGGCGTCGGTGTAGTTCAGCACATCGTCTGCACCGGCATCGCCGGTGATGACATCGCCAGATGTCAGTGTGGCGCCAAAATTGACCACATCAGCACCTGTACCCAACAGGACGGACTCATTGCCGCCGCTGCTGGTGAAGGTGTCGTTACCCGCACCGAGGTCAACGGTGTCGTTGCCTGCCAGATCGGTGTCCACAACCACGTCGTTGCCGCTGCCGGTCGAGATCGAGTCGTTGCCACCGCTGGTGTACACAGAGTCGTTGTCATCGCCAGTCGAGATGGTGTCATTGCCCGAGCCGGTGTTGGTGACCCAGTCAGCACCTGCGCCAGTGCTGATGCTGTCGCTGCCGCCGCTGGTGTAGATGGTGTCAGCACCGCTGCCTGTGACGATGGTGTCGTTGCCCTGACCACCACGGATCAGGTTGTTGCCATCGCCGGCGGTGATGTTGAAGGTACCGTTCGTTTCGGCCGAGCCGTCCCATGTCAGGGATGTGCCTGGCGCCATGAGGCCACCGAAGGAAACGTTCAGGTTGGCGCCATTGCCCACCAATGTGTCCAGCGTGGTGACGTTGGTCGTGCCGCCGAGGATCACGTTCTCGATGCCGGTCACGTTGTCCAGGTCATTGACGGCACCGTTGCTGTCGGTGAAGCTCAAGGTGTCTGTACCTGCCGAGCCCGCAATGGTGTCGCTGCTGGTCAGCGTGGTTTGCATGTTGACGACATCGTCGCCTTCGCCGCCGTCGATGCTGACGTGACCACCAAACACAGTGATGGTGTCGTTGCCCAGGTCGCCAAACACTGTGTTGTTGCCAATGCCTGTGGTCACGGAGTCGTTACCGTAGTTGGCATCGACCAGGTTGTTGCCAGAGCCTGTCACGATGGTGTCCACACCACCCGTGCCAATGATGGTCATGGATTCGGTCTGGCCGCCCAAGTTCAGTGTTTTGCCCGAAGCGGTCAAAGTCACCACTTCCACATAATCGAGCAGACCGTCGTTGCTGGCATCGCTGAAGTTGTTGGCGATCAGCACAGTGTCGGTGCCGTCACCGCCATCGAGCTTGACATCGTTGTCCGCGCCCACGATGGTGTCATTGCCAGCACCACCCAACAGGCTGTCTGCCCCTTCATAGCCGTTGATCGAGTCATTGCCAGCACCGCCGTTGAGCGTGTCGGCACCGGTACCGCCGAGCAAGGTGTCATTGCCGGAGCCGGTCGTGATGTTCGATGCGCCGGTTGCGAAGCCCTGGATCAACATGTCTTCGGTCTGGCTGGCCAGATCGATGGTCAGACCTGCTGCGGTCAATGTGTAGTTTTCGAAGCCCGAGATCTGGTCGGCCGAGCTGTCGTCATAGTTGCTGCCAAAGCGCAGGGTGTCGGTGCCATCACCGCCATTCAGTGTGTCGCCTTGACTTGCTTCAACCACGTCATTGCCGTTGCCAGCATTGACCAGGTCTGCGCCTGCGCCTGCATCGATGGTGTCGTTGCCATCGCCTGCGTTGACCACATCAGCGCCAGCGCCAGTGTCAATGAGGTCGTCGCCTGCACCGGCGTTGACCACATCAGCATCTGCGCCTGTGTCAATCGTGTCATTGCCTGCACCCGCATTGACCACATCCAGGCCATCACCGGTCAGGATCGAGTCATTGCCATTGCCTGCATCGACGCTGTCGTTGCCTGCACCCGTGCTGATCACATCTGCACCATCGCCACCGATCACGGTGTCGGCGCCATCGGCCAGTTGCACGGAATCGCCCAAATTGGACAAATTGACGCGGAAGCTTTCACCCAGCTGGTTGGTCAAGTTGATGCCCACGGCGGCGCCATTGCCAGCAACCGTGATGATTTCGACACCTTCCAGCGAGTTGTTGTCATCGACAGGCGCATAGCTGGAGCTGATGACCAAGGTGTCATCGCCTGCATTGCCCTGGATGTTGTCGTTGTTTTGTGCACCGTAGATGGTGTCATCGCCCAGACCAGCATCGATGCTGTCAATACCTGTACCGGCGTTGATCGAGTCATCGCCTGCACCTGCATCAATGGTGTCGTTGCCGGAACCAGCCAACACGATGTCGTTGCCATCACCGGCATTGATGGTGTTGTTGCCTTCGCCCGCGTCGATGGAGTCGGCACCATTGCCACCACCGGCGTCAATGGAGTCATCACCCAGACCAGTCAACAAGGTGTCTGCACGGTCAGAGCCATACACCGTGTCATTGCCCGCACCGGTGGTCAACTTGACGCCACTGGCATAGCCTTCCACCGAGATCACGCTGGTGCCATAAGTACCGCTGACGGTCACTTCGCGCACACCGGCGTTTTCGGAGTTCTGGCTCAGCGTCAGGTCGATCGCACCTGCACCTGCTGCGGCTTGGTACTCCATTTGCTCGACATTGCTGATGTTGGCAAATGCAGTCTCGTTGTCGTTCAGGTCTGCACCGTTCGGAACACCCGTGATGGTCAGTTTGTTGACCTCGGGACCGCTGTGCATGGTGACGCCGCCAGCCAGGAAGTTAAACCAGGTGGCGGAGACGTCCGACTCAATGGTGTAGTTGGCCGAAGAGGCCGCTGTATTGCCATTGCCGCTGTTGTCAGTGACGCCATCTGCAGCCAATGTGATGGCGTTGATGGCCGAGTTGATGTTGGCCGTTGCCGTGAAAGTGGCCGTCCAGGTCACGCCACCATCCGATGAAGTGACTGTCGTGAGCACGCCGTTGCTGACGCTCAGGTCGCTGTTGGTGAAGCCCACAACGGCTTTGCTGAAGGTGAAGGTCACCGTGGTGCTGGCGCCGGCCAGCAAAGATGCATCCGCCAATGTGACCGTAGCGCTTGGGTTCTGACGGTCAATGACGACTGTGTCACTGGCGCCTGTGGCGCCCACGTTCAAGATGGCATCGGTGTACAGACCCGACAGGGTCACCGAGCCAGTGCCGCTGAAGCCATCTGTGGCGGTGTAGGTGGCTGTGTAAACGTTGCCCACCAGGCTGCCACCGCTGAGCGTACCGCCGACCACAGTCAGGTCGTCTGCAGCGACAAAGCCCGATGGGACTTTGTCGAAAGTGATGGTCAACTGCGTGGCGTTGATGGTGTCGCTCAGGCTGGCCGCCGCCAATGCCACGATGGCTGTGGGGTTCGCACGGTCAATGGTGACCGTGTCGTTGGCGCCAGTGACGCCCAGGTTCGCGACGGCGTCGGTGTATGCGCCCGACAGGGTCACCGAGCCGGTGCCACTGAAGCCATCTGTGGCCGTGAAAGTGGCCGTGTAAACATTACCAGACAGGCTGCCACCGCTGAGCGAGCCGCCCACTACGGTCAAATCAGCCTCGGTGAAGCCTGTGGGTGCGTCGCTGAAGGTGATGGTCAGCTGCGTGTTGTTGCTGGTATCGCTGAGGCTGGTCGCCGTCAAGGCCACGGTGGCCGTGGGGTTCGCGCGGTCGATGACGACTGTGTCGTTGGCACTTGTCGCACCCACGTTCAAAGCTGCATCGGTGTACAGGCCCGACAGGGTCACCGAACCGGTGCCATCAAAGCCGTCTGTGGCGGTGTAAGTGGCCGTGTAAACGTTGCCAGACAGGCTGCCACCGCTGAGTGTGCCCCCCACCACGGTCAAATCAGCCTCAGTGAAACCGGTAGGCGCTTCGCTGAAGGTGATGGTCAGCTGCGTGTTGTTGTTGGTGTCGCTGAGGTTGACCGCCGTCAAGGCCACGGTGGCCGTGGGGTTCTGACGGTCAATGACGACTGTGTCACTGGCGCCGGTGGCACCCGCGTTCGCGACGGCGTCAGCGTATGCGCCGGACAAGGTCACCGAGCCGGTGCCACTGAAGCCGTCCGTGGCGGTATAGGTGGCCGTGTAAACGCTGCCCACCAGGCTGCCACCGCTGAGCGTACCGCCCACGACCGTCAAAGCACCTTCGGTGAAACCGGTAGGGGCTTCGCTGAAGGTGATGGTCAGCTGCGTGTTGTTGCTGGTATCGCTGAGGCTGGTCGCCGTCAATGCCACGGTGGCAGTGGGGTTCGCGCGGTCGATGACGACTGTGTCGTTGGCACTTGTCGCACCCACGTTCAAAGCGGCATCGGTGTACAGGCCCGACAGGGTCACCGAACCGGTGCCGTCAAAGTCGTCTGTGGCGGTGTAAGTGGCCGTGTAAACGTTGCCAGACAGGCTGCCACCGCTGAGCGTGCCGCCCACCACGGTCAAATCAGCCTCGGTGAAACCGGTAGGCGCTTCGCTGAAGGTGATGGTCAGCTGCGTGTTGTTGTTGGCGTCGCTGAGGCTGGCTGCCGTCAAGGCCACAGTGGCCGTGGGGTTCACACGGTCAATGACGACCGTGTCGCTGGCGCCTGTGACGCCGAAGTTATAGGCCGCATCGGTGTATGCGCCGGACAAGGTCACCGAGCCGGTGCCGCTGAAGTTGTCTGTGGCGGTGTAGGTGGCGGTGTAAACGTTGCCGGACAGGATGCCACCGCTGAGTGTGCCACCCACGACCGTCAAAGCACCTTCGGTGAACCCGGTAGGCACTTCGCTGAAGGTGATGGTCAGCTGCGTGTTGTTGCTGGTGTCGCTGAGGTTGGTCGCCGTCAAGGCCACGGTGGCCGTGGGGTTCACGCGGTCAATGGCCACCGTGTCGTTGGCGCCTGTAGCGCCCACGTTCAAAGCAGCGTCGGTGTACAGACCCGTCAAGGTCACCGAGCCATTGCCATTGAAACCGTCTGTCGCGGTGTAGGTGGCGGTGTAAACCAGGCCCGTGCCGTCAAAACTACCACCGCTGAGGGCACCACCCACCACAGTCAAATCATCCTCGGTGAAACCGACCGGGGCCTTGCTGAAGGTGATGGTCAGCTGCGTTGTGCTGCTCGCATCGCTGAGACCAGAGGCGGTCAACACCACGGTCGCACCGGAGTTGGCACGGTCGATGGCCACCGTGTCGTTGGCGCCTGTAGCGCCCGCATTCGCAGCAGCGTCGGTGTAAGCACCCGACAAGGTCACAGAACCGGTACCACTGAAGCCGTCTGTGGCGGTATAAGTGGCCGTATAAACATTGCCAGACAAGCTGCCACCGCTGAGTGTGCCACCCACCACGGCCAAATCGCTTGCGGCGTCAAAACCCACAGGCACTTCACTGAAGGTGATGGTCAGCTGCGTTGCAGTGGTCGCATCATTGAGGCTGGCTGCCGTCAATGCCACGGCTGCGGTAGGGTTCACGCGGTCAATGACCACGGTGTCGTTGGCACCCGTGGTGCCCACGTTCAAGGCGGCGTCGGTATAAACGCCCGACAAAGTCACCGAACCCGTGCCATTGAAGCCGTCTGTCGCGGTGTAAGTGGCCGTGTAAACGTTGCCAGACAAGCTGCCACCACTGAGCGTGCCGCCCACCACGGTCAAATCGGATGCATCAAAACCAACAGGCGCCTCGGTGAATGTGACGGTCACCTGCGTTGTCTGGGTGCTGTCGCTCAGGCTAGCAGCCATGATGGCGACCGTGGCTTCAGGCACTACGGTGTCGACGGCAAAGTTGGCCTGAGCTTCCACACTGGCGTTGCCCAGGGTGTCGGTCACCGCATCGGCTTTGAGCTTGATGAGGTTGGACAAGCTGGTCACACCCGCGGACGTGACCGACAGCGTGGCCGTCCAGGTGTTGGGTGTCAGCGGATTGGTCGACTTGACCAGGTTGCTCAGCGTGCCGTTGGCAACCTCAAAGTCCGACACATCCAGTCCCGTGACGGACTCGGTAAAGTGGATGGAGACCGTGGTCTCGCCATCTTTGGCCAAAGCATCCGAAGCCAAGGTAATGGAAGCCACAGGCGCCTGTGTATCCACCTTGTAGGTGCCCGAAGTTTTGGCCGCCAGGTTCTTGTTGCTGAACGAGTCAATGACCGCACCTGTACGCAACTGGATGGAGTTGGTGGTGTCGGTCAAATTGTCTGTTGGCGTGAACGTTGCGGTGTACACCAGTGGGTTGACACCGTCTTGCACCAGGTTCGTCAGCTCACCGCTGGCCACCACAAAATCAGACAGCGACAAACCTTTGATCGCTTCGCTGAAGGTCACCGTCAATACCGTGGTTTCGCCTTTGAGCAAAACCGTATCGGCCAACACCAATGTGGCGGTCGGACGGGTGGAGTCGATCTTGAATGCCGTGGAGTTCTTGAGCAAATTGGCATTGCCAGCCAGATCGGTCACAGCACCTGCCGCCAACGTGATCACGTTGGAAAAATCCGTCACATTGTCGTTGGCCCACAAAACGGCCGTCCAGGTTGTGCTGTCCACCTGAACCAAGTCGGTCAAGGAGCCGTTTTCAACCGTGAAATCGGACAATGTCAGCCCGGTCACAGGCTCACTGAACTTGATGCTCACCGGACTGCTGTCACCCAGACTCAGGGCCGAGTCATAAATCTTGAAGGTGACCAAGGGCGCCTTGGTGTCCACCTGGTAGTTGTTGGAGGTTCCGGCAATGTTGGTCTTGTTGTCTGTGGTGACCACGCTCTGCGCAAGCAGGCTCACCACATTGGTCGTGTCCTCAATATTGCTGGCTGGCGTGAAGACCGCCGTCCAGTTGATGCCCCCGTCGACAGACTTAAGACCACTGAGCGTGCCACTTTGAACAACGAAATCTGAAACTGTGAGCTTTTGCACTGCCGCCGCAAAGCGAATTGCAACCGAAGAGGTTTCCCCACGCTTGATCTGATCATCCAAAACGGTGATGCTAACCAGCAAGGCGCTGTCGAGTGTTGCAAAAATGCCATCAGGTGTCATGAGGAACCTCTTAAATAAGAACGCTTTTTGCCATTTCTGGCATGAAATTTAGTAGGAGCACCAGCTCAAAAGCCAACGCTCAACCTCACAAGAAGTTCGTAAGTTGTTGAATTTAAAAGAAATTTACAACAGACGGATTTCTGGCAGGTAACCATGATTGTCATTATAGTAGGAAGATGCCATTTTTAACTTTTTTAACGAATCATCGCTAATTAAAACGACCCGCAAGAATTTAATATTTTTTCCAAAATTAAAACTTAAGATTTGATCGTTTCAATCCTCAAACCGAGTCCAAAAGTGCGTGAATTTCGCGGATGAACGAGGTCAACCAAACGACCACAGTTTTGATAATTGGCGCGCGAGTTGAACGCCCAAAAACAGCCAAGGGCAGCAAAAAACCGCTTCAGGTGTCGTTCAGTGCCTGGCACACGATGGCAAGGCAAATAACAGGCCATGGCACGCCCAAGTGCATGGCGAATCAACCGACGCCGACAGCGCCCCTATCGGTTCGGTCAGCCATGGTCGGCTTCAGGCGTTCATCCAATCGCCGTCTTCAAAGGTATAAACCCGCCCGGGCTCAAACGCCACCCACGCCTCGTTGGTGGTCAACGGTTGGGTGACGACCACAGCCACGCGGTCGGTCTCGCGGGTGTGCTCGGCAAAATTCACGCTCAGGTCTTCGTCGCTCAAGGTGGCTTGGCTGAAAGGGTGACGGCGCAGCACATAGTGCAGGTGGGTGCTGGCATGCGCCCACAGGGCCTGGCCGTTGGACAGCAAGAAGTTGAAAGTGCCATGCCTGGCGATTTGCGGCACCAGCTCGCGCAGCGTGAGCGACAGCTCTTGCACGCTGGGTACGCTGGCATGCGACTTGGCCAGCTCCTGCATGATCCAGCAAAAAGCGCGTTCGCTGTCGGTCTGGCCCACGGGCTTGAAGTTGCCGTGCAGGCGCGGTTCAAAGTCAAGCAAATTACCGTTGTGCGCAAACACCCAGTAACGCCCCCAAAGCTCGCGCACAAAAGGGTGGCAATTCTCCAGGCTCACTTCGCCTTGCGTGGCTTTGCGGATGTGGGCGATGACGTTTTTGCTTTTGATCGGGTAGCGGCGGATCAATTCGGCAATCGGTGAAGTGCTGGCGCTTTGGTGGTCCACAAAGTGGCGCACACCTCGGCCCTCAAAAAATGCAATGCCCCAGCCGTCGCCGTGGTGGTCGGTGATGCCGCCGCGCTGGGCAAACCCGCTGAAGCTGAAAGTGACATCGGTGGGGGTGTTGCAATTCATGCCGAGCAGTTGGCACATGGGTCAGGCTTTCGATGCGGCAGAGGGTTTTTCGGACATGCGCCAACCGGCCACCAGCGCCAGCGCGGTCACGGCGGCCAGGCACAAGAAGGTTTCATTGAAAGCCCGCAGGCTGGCCGCAGGATGGCCTGCGCCCAGCAAGGAAACGCCGGCCACCGACAGGCGCCATTCCAGCACGATGGCGCACACACTCACGCCCGCAGCGCCACCGAGCATGCGCACAAAGCCAATCACGCTGGAGGCCTGCGGAATCAGCTCCCTGGGCATGCCGCGCATGGAGCCCAGATTGAGCGAGGGCAAGATAAAACCCAGACCCAGACGCCCCAGCATCACCCAGGCCCACAACAACGCAAGCCCCGAGGCCGGATTCACCATGGGCATGAGCGCAAACGACAGCGCCAGCATGGCCAGCCCCAGACTGACCAGCACAGAGGGCCGGTAGCGGTCAGACAAACGGCCCACGACCGCAATGGTCAAGGCCAGCAAAATGCCCGAAGGCAACAAAGCCGCACCGATGTAGGACGGCGACAAGCCCAGCCCCATCTGCATGTAGACCGGCAGCAAATAGGTCGAACCAAACAAGGCCGTGCCATAGATGAAGGCCACCAGTGCGCCCATGGCAAAACTGCGGTGCGCAAAGACCTTGAGGTTCATCAACGGCCCACGGGCACCGGTGTGCCGCGCCTTGAGCAAGCGCCGCTGCCAAGTCACAAACAAAGCCATGCCCCCGGCGGCCAGCGCCAGCAGGATGATCGCCACCGTGTCGTCATCGCCGCGCAGCTGCACCAAACCATTGAGCAGCATCAGGGTAGACACGCTGACCAGTGCCAGACCGGCCCAGTCCAGCCCCTCGCTGTCGGCATTGGCGGCCACACCGCCAGGCGCGGTGGTGGGCACAAAGCGGCGCGACAGCCACAAGGCCAGCAAGGCCAGCGGCACCACCATGAAGAAAATCGACCGCCAGCCAAACACATCAACCAGCACCCCGCCAATGCTTGGCCCGATGGCCGGTGCCAGCACCACCCCCATGCCAAACAGGCCACTGGCGCGGCCTTGCTCACTCGAATCAAACGCCCGCAAGATGATGATGGCCGGAATCGGCTGGACAACCCCAGCCGCCAGCCCCTCGGCCACCCGAGCCGCCATGACCAGCGCAAAGTCGTTGGCCAGCCCCCCCGCCACACCACCGCCCACCAGCAACCACATGCAGGCTTCGTAAACGCGGCGGTAACCATAACGCGCCAGCAGCCAGGGGGTGGTCAGCATCGACACCGTCATGGACACCATGAAGCCCGAAGTGACCCACTGCACGCGGCTTTGGCCAATCGTGAAATGGTGGCTCATGTCGGGAATGGCCACGTTCATGATGGTGGACGACATGACGGCCGCCATCGAGCCGAGCATCAAGGTGTAAAGCAGCAGCCAGCGGTGGTGTTCGCCATACCGGGCCTTGAGGCCATGCAGGCTGTGCGGATCGTGGCTCATGCGGTTTGCCCTGCTTTCTGAACACAGGCTTGGCAAATGCAGGCTTTGCCCCGAGCAGGCTCAGGCACTTGCTGCAACAAAGCAGCGCTGAATTGCTCACGGGTACACCAGCAAGGTGCTTGCGTTCGATCCGAGGCGACGCCTTCCATGGCGCAGCGGTTGGCTTGCCCGCACAGGGGGCAGCGGCAAGGGTCAACGGTGGAACAAGCGCTCATGGCAAAAGGAAAAGCATCAAAGCCCCAAGTTTAGGGCCTTGGCGAACAACCATGCGCGCAAAGACAAGTCGGGGCTGAAGCCACCGACCTACAGTTTTTTGTAGGTCGGCGGCTTCAGCCCCGACATGCAAAGTCCCCGCGCCAACCCCAATCAGTCCCCCGTAGGTCGGTGGCTTCAGCCCCGACATGCAAAGTCCCTGCGCCAAACCCAATCAGTCCCCCGTAGGTCGGTGGCTTCAGCCCCGACAGAGATCTTCGGCGGACAGGGAAGCGAGATCAGGCCGCCTTGACCTTCAAGCGCCAGGCGTGCAGCAGTGGCTCGGTGTAGCCGCTGGGCTGCTCTTTGCCTTTGAACACCAGATCGCAAGCGGCCTGGTACGCGGCAGACTTGGCGAAGTTGCCGGCCATCTTCTTGTACTCAGGGTCACCCGCGTTCTGGCCATCGACCACAGCGGCCATGCGCTCCATGGTGGCTTTGACCTGCGCTTCGGTCACCACGCCGTGGTGCAACCAGTTGGCCATGTGCTGGCTGGAAATGCGCAGCGTGGCACGGTCTTCCATCAGGCCCACGCCGTTGATGTCGGGCACTTTGGAGCAGCCCACGCCCTGATCGACCCAGCGCACCACATAGCCCAGGATGCCTTGGGCGTTGTTGTCGAGCTCTTTTTGCTTGTCTTCTTCAGACCAGTTGGCGGCGTCTTTGGCGACCACGGGGAACTGCAGCAAAGCGTTGAGCGTGGCTTCGCGCAGTTCTTTGGCGTCTTGCTTGGCGACGGCCTTTTCCATTTGCTTTTGCAGGGCGGGCACATCCACCTGGTGGTAGTGCATGGCGTGCAGCGTGGCCGCGGTGGGGCTGGGCACCCAGGCGGTGTTGGCACCGGCCAGGGGGTGGCCGATCTTGGCTTTGAGCATGTCGGCCATCAGGTCGGGCATGGCCCACATGCCTTTGCCGATCTGGGCGCGGCCTCGCAAGCCGCAGGCCAGGCCGACGTTGACGTTGTTCTTTTCATAGGCACCCAACCAGGTGCTGTTCTTGATGTCGCCCTTGCGCATGACCGGACCGGCCAACATGCAGGTGTGCATTTCGTCGCCCGTGCGGTCCAAAAAGCCGGTGTTGATGAAGGCCACACGGCTCTTGGCTGCGGCAATGCAGGCCTTGAGGTTGGCGCTGGTGCGGCGCTCTTCGTCCATGATGCCCAGCTTGACGGTGGAGGGCTTCATGCCGATGACTTTCTCGACGCGGCCAAACAGCTCGTCGGCAAAGGCCACTTCGGCTGGGCCGTGCATCTTGGGCTTGACGATGTAGACGCTGCCGGTGCGGCTGTTGCGCAGAGGGTGCGACGAATTTTTCTGCAAGTCCACCAGGGCGCAGGTCACGGTGACCATGGCGTCCATGATGCCTTCGGGGATCTCTTTGGTGCTGCCGTCGGCGGCTTTGTAGAGGATGGCGGGGTTGGTCATCAGGTGACCGACGTTGCGCACGAACATGAGCGAACGGCCGTGCAGCTTGACGCTGCCCTTGCCTGTGGGCTTGGTGTACTCGCGGTCACCGTTCATGGTGCGGGTGAAGGTCTTGCCGCCCTTTTGCACTTCTTCGCTCAGGGTGCCTTGCAAGATGCCGAGCCAGTTGGCATAGGCCAGCACTTTGTCCTCAGCATCCACGGCGGCCACGGAGTCTTCCAGGTCAAGGATGGTGGACAGCGCGCTTTCGGCGATCAGGTCCGACACGCCTGCCGGGTCGGTCTTGCCGATGGCGGTGGTCTTGTTGATCTGCAGATCGAGGTGGATGCCGTTGTGCACGAACAGCACCGAGGCGGGTGCCTTGGCATCGCCGGTGTAACCGACAAACTGCTTGGCATCGGCCAGGGTGGAGTTTTTGCCATTGGCCAGAGTCACGATCAGCTTGCCCGCCTTGACGGCGTAGCCCTTGCTGCCGACGTGCGAGCCGGTTTTGAGCGGGGCTGTGCGGTCGAGCACGTGGCGGCAGTAGTCGATGACTTTGGCGCCGCGCTTGGGGTTGTAGCCCGAGCCTTTTTCGCAGCCACCTTCTTCGCTGATGGCATCGGTGCCGTACAGCGCGTCGTACAGGCTGCCCCAACGTGCGTTGGCAGCGTTCAGGGCGTAGCGGGCATTCAGGATCGGCACCACCAGCTGGGGGCCTGCCAGCTTGGCCAGTTCGGCATCCACATTGGCGGTGGTGGCCTGGGCGTTCTTGGGCTCGGGCACCAGGTAGCCGATCTGGCTCAGGTATTTGCGGTAGGCCTTCATGGCCTTGCCTTCACCGACCGGACCGGGGTTGGCGGTGTGCCACTGGTCCATGGCGGTCTGGATGCGGTCACGCTCGGCCAACAGGGCGATGTTCTTGGGGGCCAGGTCGGCCACGATGCTGTCAAAGCCAGCCCAGAACTTGTCCTTGTCCACGCCGGTGGCGGGCAAAAGGGTGTCGTTGATGAAGTTCAGCAACGGGTTGGCCACTTGCAAGTTGTGAATCGCGGTGCGTTCTGTCATGGGAGAGCCTCGGTCGGATGTTGAAAAAACAAGGAAATCTGGCGTGCTGCAAGCCACGGGCGATGGACGCCGAAAAGCCTTCAGTCTGGGAAAGACTTTATTCTAAGTTTGGATGCAGATAAATACGGGAAAAATTCATTAACCCATGACTTTTTTGCACAAGTGGCTGGGCAAACGCATAATCCTCGGCCATGGACAAACTCAAAGCGTTCGAAACCTTTGTCTCGGTGGCCACCAAAGGCAGCCTGACCGCCGCCGCACGGGGTGAAGGCGTGGCCCCGGCCATCATTGGACGGCGCCTGGATGCGCTGGAAGAACACCTGGGCGTGAAGCTGCTGGTGCGCACCACGCGCCGCATCACGCTGACCCACGAAGGCAGCGCCTTTCTGGAAGATTGTCAGCGCCTGCTCTCGGATGTGACCAACGCGGAGGCCAGCGTCTCTGCCGGGGGCGTCAAAGCCAGCGGCCATTTGCGCATCACGGCCCCGGCCGGCTTTGGGCGCCGCCATGTGGCCCCCCTGGTGCCCAAATTCCGGGAACTGCACCCCGATGTGACGATCTCGCTGAACCTGTCAGACCGTGTGGTCGACCTGGCGGGCGAGGGCTTTGACTGCGCGGTGCGCGTGGGCGATTTGCCCGATTCATCCCTGGTGAGCGTGCGCATGGCCGACAACCGGCGTTTGTGCGTGGCCACCCCCGCTTACCTGGCGCGCTGCGGCACACCACAGCAACCGTCCGATCTGCTGCAACACGATTGCCTGACCTTGTCGAGCGATGCCTCACAGACCCGGGGCTGGGCCTTTCGCACAGCGGGCAGCAGCGAAGTGATTCACCTGCGCCCCGGCGGCCCACTGGACTGCTCGGACGGCCAGGTGTTGCACGACTGGTGCCTGGCCGGTTACGGCATCGCCTGGCGCAGCACCTGGGAGGTCGAAGCCGAAATCCAGGCCGGCCAACTGGTGGCGGTGCTGGAGGACTATGCCGCTCCGCCGAATGGGATTTTTGTGGTGTTTCCGCAGCGCAAGCATTTGCCTTTGCGGGTGCGCCTGTGGATCGACCACCTCAAACAACACTACGCTCAAACCGAGTTCTGGCAACGCACAGGGCTTTGATCGGCTGGCGCTGCGCCCCAGAAACGACAAAGCCTGACAGAGGTCAGGCTTTGCGGAGTGAAGCAGCGGTTCAGGCCAGGCGCCCAAACCGCCCTGCATCACTTCTTGAGGCATTCGGACATGAAGGCCTTGCGCTCATCGCCCTTGAGGTCTTTGACTTTGGCATCAGCGTTGCAGGTTTTCATTTTGTTTTGCTGGGTTTCTTTCTTGTTGGCGCTCAAGCACTCTTTCATAAAGGCTTTGCGCTCATCGCCTTTTTTGCCATCGGCCTCTTTGTTGCAAGTGGCCATCTTGTTTTGCTGAGGTGTTTTTTCAGCAGGCGCCGGGTCTGCGGCCTGCGCCCAACCCGAAGCCAATGCCAAACCCAAAGCGAGGACTGTGAAACCGTGACGCATAAGAAACTCCCAAGTGATGAAAATAAAAGGTGACGCTACACGAGCGTCAGCGCCACCTGCATTACGGCATCCCCTCATGACATTTGTCCAGTCCAAGCGTGTAATCAACTGTAAATTGGCGCACACAATGCCAGCGCACCGAGCAGATCGGGCGCCGCCCCGTAAAATCCCACCCCATGCTTTCTGCCAAACAACATTTGCTCGCAGCCCTGGCCGCCGAGCTTGAAAAACTCCAGCCCGGCGCCGGTAGCCGTGCCGCCTTTGAATCCCCCAAGGTGGCCGCCCACGGCGACCTGGCTTGCACGGCCGCCATGCAGCTGGCCAAAGCCCTCAAACAAAACCCCCGGCAACTGGGCGAATCCCTGCGCGCCGCCTTGCTCGCCACCCCCGCTTTCGAGCGCTGGGTCGATGCCATCGAGCTGGCAGGCCCGGGTTTCATCAACATCCGACTGAAAGACGCGGCCAAACAAGCCGTGGTGCACGAAGTGCTGCAAGCGGCCGAATGCTTTGGCGAGCAAGCCGCCAAAGCCGACAAAGTGCTGGTCGAGTTCGTCTCGGCCAACCCCACCGGTCCGCTGCACGTGGGCCATGGCCGCCAGGCCGCCTTGGGCGACGCGATCTGCAACCTGCTGGCCACGCAAGGCCAACAGGTCTACCGCGAGTTCTATTACAACGACGCGGGCGTGCAGATCGGCACGCTGGCCAACTCCACCCAGCTGCGCGCTAAAGGCTTCAAGCCCGGCGACGCCGAATGGCCCGAAGCCGCCTACAACGGCGATTACATCCAGGACATTGCCAACGACTTTTTGGCCAAAAAGACCGTCAAGTCCGACGACCGCGAGTTCACCGCCAGCGGCGATGTGAATGACCTGGACGGCATGCGCCAATTTGCTGTGGCCTACCTGCGCCACGAGCAAGACCTGGACCTCAAAGCCTTCGACGTCCAATTCGACAACTACTACCTCGAGTCCAGCCTGTACACCAGCGGCAAGGTCGATGCGGCCGTGCAAAAGCTCAAGGACGCAGGCAAGACCTACGAACAAGACGGCGCGCTGTGGCTCCAGTCCACCGACTACGGTGACGACAAGGACCGCGTCATGCGCAAGGGCGACGGCACCTACACCTACTTCGTGCCCGATGTGGCCTACCACATCACCAAGTGGGAGCGTGGCTTTGGCCGCGTGGTCAACATCCAGGGCACCGACCACCACGGCACCATTGCCCGCGTGCGCGCAGGCCTGCAGGCGGCCAATGTCGGCATCCCCGAGGGCTACCCCGACTACGTGCTGCACACCATGGTGCGCGTGATGCGCGGCGGTGAAGAAGTCAAGATTTCCAAGCGCGCGGGCAGCTACGTCACGCTGCGCGACCTGATCGAGTGGACCAGCAAGGACGCGGTGCGCTTTTTCCTGCTCTCGCGCAAGCCCGACACCGAATACATCTTCGACATCGACCTGGCGCTGGCGCAAAACAACGACAACCCGGTCTATTACGTGCAATACGCCCATGCACGCATCTGCTCGGTGCTGGCGGCCTGGGGTGGCGACAAAGCAAGCCTCACGCACGCCGACCTGTCTGCCCTGCAAAGCCCGCAGGCGCACGCGCTGATGCTGGCTCTGGCCAAGTACCCCGAGATGCTCACCTCGGCGGCCAACGACTTCGCGCCGCACGACGTGACCTTCTACCTGCGTGATCTGGCCTCGCTGTACCACAGCTACTACGATGCCGAGCGCATTCTGGTGGACGACGAAGCCGTCAAAAAGGCCCGTCTGGCGCTGGTGGCGGCCACTGCCCAGGTGTTGCAAAACGGCTTGAAAGTTCTGGGCGTGTCTGCGCCCACCAAGATGTAAATGACGATGAAACACACTCAACGCGGCGGCACCTTTCTAGGCTTCATCATCGGCCTGGTCCTCGGCCTGGGCGTGTCCTTGGCCGTCGCCATTTATGTGACCAAGGTGCCTACCCCGTTCTCCAACAAGAACCAGCCCCGCTCCGCTGAGCAGGACATCCTCGAAACCCAGAAAAACAAAGACTGGAACCCGAACACGGTCCTCCAGCCCAAGCCCCCCGCCGAGGAGCCAGCATCGCCCATCGTTCCCAGCACAGACGTGCAACCCAAGCCGAGCGAAAAACCAGCCGCCTCTGCCGAAGCCCCCAAAGCAGAGCAGCGCCCTGCCGTTGTGGCCGATCCGCTGGGCGATCTGGCCAAAGCCAAGTCGGGCTTGTCCACACCGGCCTCCGGCGCAGGTTCTAGCGACCCGTTTGACTATGTGATCCAGGTGGGCGCTTACCGCAGCGCTGCCGATGCCGATGCCCAAAAAGCCAAACTGGCCATGATGGGGCTGGATGCAAAAATCACTGAGCGGGATCAAGGCGGACGCACCGTCTTCCGCGTACGCTTGGGCCCCTACGATGACAAAGCCGTTGCTGAAAAAGTCCGCGCACGCCTGGAAAGCAGCAGCATTGAAAACACCTTGGTGCGGGTACAGCGCTGAGCGCACTCGTTCCCGTCCATTTGAACTGAGGAGCCTCTCATGAAACGCCGTTTTTTTACCAGCGCTGTGCTTGCCACCGCCACCTGGCTGGGCCAATCAAGCGCCTGGGCGCAGGCCCTGTTCAAGTCCGGCAAAGACTATTTCCCACTCGATCGCCCTGTGGCCACCGAAGCGGGCAACGGCAAGGTCGAGCTGATCGAATTCTTCTGGTACAGCTGCCCCCATTGCAACGCCTTTGAGCCCACATTCGCCCAATGGATCAAGACCGCCCCCAAAGACGTGGTGGTGCGCCGTGTGCCCGTGGCTTTCCGTGACGACTTTGCACCGCAGCAACGCCTGTTTTTCACGCTCGAAGCCATGAACCTGCTGGAGAGCCTGCACGCCAAAGTGTTTGCCGCCATCCATGTGGAAAAGCAAGCCCTCAACACCGATGCGGCCATCGCCGACTGGGCGGCCAAACAAGGCGTGGACAAAGCCAAGTTCAGCGAGACCTACAAATCGTTTGGCGTCGCCAGCAAACTCAAGCGCGCCGTGCAACTGCAAAACGACTACAAGGTGGAGGGCGTACCCTCCTTCGGCGTGGCCGGTCGCTACTACACCGATGGCTCGATCGCCGGCAGCATGGAGCGCGCCCTCAAAGTGGTCGAATCGCTGATCGCGCAGAACCGGACACGCGCTTGATCCTTGCCACGCACCCATTCGGTGCAAAAGCCCGCCAGGCTGCGTCTGTGCGGGCTTTTTTGTGGCCAAACGGCGGCTTCGGTGGCGAGACGATGGTGCTTGCACCTACAATCAAAAAGCACCAGACAGCAAGATTCATGCCCTTTAAAACTTTCCTCCACTTGATCGCCTGCGCCAGCCTGAGCTGGGGCCTGCTCAGTGCACCTGTCCACGCCGAAAAAGCCGACAAAGACAAGCCGATGAACGTCGAGGCAAACAACATGCGCCATGACGAAAACCTGAAGCTGACCCAATTCAACGGCAACGTCATCGCACTCAAAGGCACCCTGGTCGTGCGGGCAGACCGCATGGAAGTGCAGGAAGATGGCCAAGGCCAGCAAATCGCCCGATTCTGGGCCGCCCCCAAAGAACGGGTGTTCTTTCGCCAGAAACGCGATGTCGCCGACGAATACACCGAAGGCGAAGGGGAAACCGCCGTTTACGACAAACAAGCCGATCAAATCACGCTGCTGCAGCGTGCCGAAGCCCGCATCTTGCGCGGCACCGAAGTGGCCAACCGTGTGACGGGCGAGAAAATTGTCTACAACAACACCAGCGAAGTGATGACCGTTGACGGGCAAATCAAGGGGCAAGCCGGCAGCAACCGCGGCGAGCGCGTGCGCGCCGTCATCACCCCCCGCAAGGACACCACCAACCCGGCCCCCAACCCGGCACCGGCGCTGCGCACCAGCCCCCATCTGGGCGAAAGCAAAAAGCCATGAGCGACACCCCCGCCAGCTGCCTGGAAGCGCGGCACCTGAAAAAAGCCTACGGCAGCCGCAAAGTCGTGCACGACGTGTCGATGAAAGTGTCCAAAGGCGAAGTGGTCGGCCTGCTGGGCCCCAACGGCGCGGGCAAGACCACCTCGTTTTACATGATCGTGGGCTTGGTGCGGGCCGATGGCGGCCAGATCCTGATCGACGGCGAAGACGTCACCCGCATGCCCATCCACAAGCGGGCACGCATGGGCCTGTCGTACTTGCCGCAAGAAGCCTCGATCTTTCGCAAGCTCACGGTGGCCGACAATGTGCGCGCCATTCTGGAGTTGCACACCGACGACCACGGCCGCTCGCTGAGCCGTGGAGACATTGAAAAACGCCTGGACGCCCTGCTGCTTGATCTGCGCGTGGACCACCTGCGCGACTCGCCCGCCGTGGCGCTGTCGGGTGGTGAGCGCCGTCGCGTGGAGATTGCCCGTGCCTTGGCCACCGACCCGCGCTTCATCTTGCTGGACGAACCCTTTGCGGGCATCGACCCGATCGCCGTCATCGAGATCCAGCGCATCATCGCCTTCCTCAAGCAGCGCGGCATTGGTGTGCTGATCACCGACCACAACGTGCGCGAGACCCTGGGCATTTGCGACCACGCCTTCATCATCAGCGACGGCCATGTGCTGGCCCAAGGCACCCCCGAAGAGATCGTGGCCAACGCCGATGTGCGGCGCGTCTACCTGGGCGAACACTTCCGAATGTGATGCGCCTGGCAGTGAATTTCGACAAGCTCGATATGCGAGCTGCAGCGTGAAACCCGGTCTGTCGCTGCGCATGTCGCAGCACCTGGCGCTCACGCCCCAGCTGCAACAATCGATCCGCCTGCTCCAGCTGTCCACGCTGGAGCTGACGCAGGAAGTCGAGCAAATGCTCGACGAAAACCCGTTTCTGGAACGCAGCGAAGAAGAAGCCCCGCAAGAGGCCTTTGGCCTGGACCAGGCCGACACCCGCGTGAGCCTGGGCGACCGGGTCAGCGAAAGCGCCAGCGAATCGGGCGCTGACGATGGCCCCAGCGAAGTCGCTGGTGAAGCCGTGACCGATGTGGCCGAAAGCTGGGATGGCGACGGCAGCGTCGAGATGCGCCCCGACGACAGCGAATGGGGCGGCGATGCCGGATCGCACCAGAGCAAAGGCGAAGACACCGCCGACGCCGTGGAGCTGGCCCGCAGCATGGGCTCCCTCACCGACTTTTTGCACCGCCAGGCGCTGTCGCTGCGCCTGTCCGAGATCGACCGCGCCGCCCTGCGCTTTCTGATCGAATCGCTGAACGACGACGGCTACCTCACCGACACCCTGCCCGAGCTGGCCGCCAGCCTGGCAGGCAGCGACGACTACGAACAACTTGACGAGCTGGTGCACCGCTTCACCGTGGCGCTGGGCTTGCTGCAATCGCTCGAACCCGTGGGTGTGGGTGCCCGCGACCTGGCCGAATGCCTGCGCATCCAGATCAAGGCCCGGCTGCAAGGTGACCCCGCCAATGCCACGACGCAAGCCGCGCTCAAGGTCTGCGGCCACCCCATGGAATTGCTGGCCAAGCGCGACTTCAAGCGCCTGGCCGCGCTGACTGGTGAAAGCGAAGCGCTGATCAAAGCCGCCATCCCCTTCATTGCGCGGCTCGAACCCAAACCGGGCCGCCCCTTTGCGCAAGCCGAGCAAAACATCATCGTGCCCGACGTGATCGTGACCAACACGCGCAAAACCGGCGCGCCCAAGTTCCGCATCCAGCTCAACCCCGACGTGATGCCCAAGCTGCGTGTGCACGACATCTATGCCAACGCCTTGCGCGGCGGCAAAGGCGAATCGCACGCCGGTCTGCAACAACGCCTGCAAGAAGCGCGCTGGTTCATCAAGAACATTCAGCAGCGCTTTGACACCATCTTGCGCGTGTCATCGGCCATCGTGGAGCGGCAAAAAAACTTTCTGGTGCAAGGCGAGCTGGCCATGCGCCCGCTGGTGCTGCGCGAGATTGCCGACGAGCTGGGCATGCACGAGTCCACCATCAGCCGCGTGACCACCGCCAAATACATGGCCACGCCGCAAGGCACCTTTGAGCTGAAATATTTCTTTGGCTCGGGCCTGGGCACCGACAGCGGCAGCGCCGCATCCAGCACGGCGGTGCGGGCCTTGATCAAACAACTGGTGGCCGCCGAAAATCCGGCCAAGCCCCTGTCGGACAACACGATCTCGGACATGCTCAAGGAACAAGGCATCGACTGCGCCCGCCGCACCGTGGCCAAATACCGCGAAGCCCTGAAGATCGCGCCCGCCAACCTGCGCAAAACACTTTAAGAAACCTGCCGCCGTGAACTCACTCCATCTTTTCATGCCCTGCGCCGCCGGCGTTGAAGGCTTTCTGGCCGACGAAATCCACCAGATCACGGGCTTGACCGGTCACGACCTGATGACCGGACGGGGCGGCGTGATGGCCCGTGCGTCGTGGCGCGACGCCCAGCGCATCAACCTGCACAGCCGCCTGACCCAGCGCGTGCTGGTGCAGCTGTCCGAGACGCCCTACCGCAACGAAAACGACCTGTACCAAGCCGCCAGCGCCGTGGCCTGGGAAATCTGGTTCACCCCCAAGCAGACCTTCAAGATCGAGATCACCGCGCAACACAGCCCGCTGACCAGCCTGAACTTTGCAGCGCTCAAGATCAAGGACGCGGTGGCCGACCGCTTTCGCGCCAAGCGCGGCGAGCGCCCCAGCGTGGACACGTCCTGGCCCGATGTGCGCATCTACGCGCACGTCACGCCGGAAACCCTCAACCTGTACATCGACACCTCGGGCGAGCCCTTGTTCAAGCGCGGCTGGCGCACCGACAAGGGCGACGCGCCCCTGAAAGAAACCCTGGCCGCCGCCATGATCGCGGCCAGCGGCTGGGACGCCACCGTGCCTTTGTATGACCCCTGCTGCGGCAGCGGCACCATCCCGATCGAAGCGGCACAAATCGCCTGCGGCATCGCACCCGGTTTGCAGCGGCGCTTTGGTTTTGAAAAACTGCTGCCCTTCCAGAACCACGTCTGGCAAGGCCTGCTCGAAGAAGCCCGCGACCTGGAGCACGCACCCACCGCGCCGATTTTTGGCAGCGACGTGGCCTTCCGCATGGTCGACTTTGCCCAGCGCAATGCCGAGCGCGCTGGCGTGTCGGGCGCAGTCGAGTTCCGGGGTGGCGACGCCCTGCAGCGCATGCCCCCGAGCGAGACCCCCGGCGTGATGCTGCTCAACCCGCCTTACGGCGAGCGCATTGCCGCTGCAGGTGTGGCCGGGCGTGGGCGCGACAGCTTTCAGCCCGGGGCCTTGGCCGATGCACGTTCAAACACACGGGCCGCAGCGCCAAGCCACCACCGCGAAACCGCCCAGACCGACGACGGCGGCGACTTCTTCGCCCAACTGGCCAGCCACTGGAAGAAAAACTACAGCGGCTGGAGCGCCTGGATGCTCACCCCCGACCTGAAGCTGCCCAGCAAAATGCGCCTGAAAGAATCGCGCCGCGTGCCCATGTGGAACGGCCCCATCGAATGCCGCCTGTTCCGCTTTGACATGATCAAAGGCAGCCTGAAACGCCCGCCGACAGACGCAGTCAACAGCCCAGCTGGCACGTCCGACTCGGCCCCATCGGGAACGTCTGCACCATGAGCCTGGAGATGCGCGTTAAGGTGGGCACGGTTCTGAGCGAATGTCCGAGTGCCAACTTCGCTCAAACCCCAACACGCCGCGTGCTGGACACCAACATCGTGCTCGACCTGTGGGTGTTTGACGAACCCAAGGCCGAGACACTGCGCGTGAGCGTCGAGACCGGCCACACGCACTGGCTGGCCACCGCCGCCATGCGCGAAGAACTGGCCCGCGTGCTGGCCTACCCGCAAATCGCCAAGCGCCTCACGCACCGCAGCCTGCCCGCAGACGCGGTGTTGGGTCACTTTGACCGCTGGGCACAACTGCAGCCCGACGCCCCCAAAGCCCCTTACGCCTGCAAAGACCCCGACGACCAGAAATTCATCGACCTGGCCGTCGCCCACACCGCCGCCCTGCACAGCAAAGACGCGCAAGTGCTGTGCATGCGCAAGCGCCTGGAGCGCTGCGACGTGGCGCTGAACCCCACGATCCCGTAGGTCAGCGGCATCGCACAGCCCGTAGGTCGGAGGCTTCAGCAGCATCGCATCAGCCCGTAGGTCGGTGGTTTCAGCAGCATCACATCAGCCCGTAGGTCGGTGGTTTCAGCAGCATCACATCAGCCCGTAGGTCGGTGGCTTTAGCCCCGACATCTCCGCCCAAACACAAATCGTCGGGGCTAAAGCCACCGACCTACAAGCCACTGCGCCCCTCGCGTCGTCATTGCGAGGAGCGCAGCGACGCGGCAATCCAGTGCGTGCCACCACCTACAATCCTCGCCTGAATACAGGAACCACCATGAACACCACCGCTGGCTTGCAAGCCGAAGACTTCGACACCCTGGACAACATCCTCGACGACCTGCGCGAGCGCTTTGAAGAAACGCCGCAATGGGAATTCTGCGAAGGCTTCATGGCCGCCCTGGTCTGCAGCCGCCGCGCCATCCCCGAAGACGAATGGCTGCCCATGCTGCTGGGCGTGGACGAAGGTGAAGAAGGCGGCAGCTTTGCCGACGATGCTCAGCGCCAGCAATTTCTGGCCCTGTGGCAGCGCCGCTTTGACGAAATCAAGCTGTCGCTCGACACCCCCGTGGAAGCGCTGGACGACGACAAGGCCTACGCCCCCGAAGTGATGGACGTGCGCGGCGCGATCGCCTCTTTGCCCGAAGAAGAACGCGCCGAAATCGACGACAACGAAATCCCCGCCTTCGCGCAAGTCTGGGCGCTGGGCTTCATGTTCGCGGTCGAAAACTGGCCTGACGAATGGGCCGCCCCCAAAGACAAAGACGCCGCCAAGTGGCACGACCTGTCGCTTGAAGCCATCGTGGCCCTGACCGAAGACGACGCCGACACCCCCACCTTGTCCGCCCTGTCTGAAGACGGCCCCCCCAGCGTGAGCGAAAACCGCCTGAACGCCTACGGCGAAGCCCTGTGGGCGGTGTACGACCTGCGCGAAATCTGGCGCAACATCGGCCCGCGTGTCGAACAAGTCATCAAAGAAGCCACCCCTGGCCGCAACGACCCCTGCTCGTGCGGCAGCGGCAAGAAATACAAGAAGTGCTGCGGAGCCTGAACGGGCTGCACTCAACGCTGTACAGCCGGGTCTACGTCTTCTGGTCTCAAGATGTGGTCGCAGACCTCGCCGCGGTCACTTCGTTCAACCACAAGCTCAGCAAGCACTCCGCAAAAAAAGCCCACACCCTTGTGAGGTGTGGGCTTGGCTTTGTCGGGGCTAAAGCCGCCGACCTACCGAAGGCCTGGATGGCCGCGCTTCGCTTGCAATGACAAGTGACTGTCATTGCGAGGAGCGCAGCGACGTGGCAATCCAGTGGCCGTCATTGCGGGCAGCGCTTCGCTTGCAAGTCGGGGCTAAAGCCGCCGACCTACCGAAGGCCTGGATGGCCGCGCTTCGCTTGCAATGACAAGTGACTGTCATTGCGAGGAGCGCAGCGACGTGGCAATCCAGTGGCCGTCATTGCGGGCCGCGCTTCGCTTGCAAGTCGGGGCTAAAGCCGCCGACCGGGGCTTTAGCCGACCTACCGAAGGCTTAGCCTACGTGCACTTGCGCCAGGTGTTGGTCCACCAGCACTTGCAGGGTGGTGTCGGTGCTGTAGTTGTAGGCGTTGTAGGTCACGCCGCCTTGCTGGACTGCGCCGCTGGCGGTCCATTGGCCGGGGGTGGCGTCTGGGCCGAGCAGGTTGCTCAGGTTCAGGGTGTCGTTGCCGTCGCCGGTCACTTTCACCACGTGTTGGCCTGTGGCGTCGGCTGGGGCTTGCAGGACATCGCTGGCCTTGAGCTGCAAGTTGTTGGCGGGGGTGCTGCCGTCCACTTGCAGGGGGCCTGTCAGGTCGTAGGCGTTGGGCTTGACCGTGGTGGCCGATGCGTCTGCGCCCTTGGCCAGCCACACGTCCACCAAGTCGGCTTGCGTGCCGTCTTGTTTGGTGTAGCTCGACACCAGGCCCAGAAAGTTGCCGTTGTTCTCTTGCGTCGAGGTCTGGGCGTGCAGGTTCAGCGAAGCCACACCGAAGTCGGCCAACGTCTTGAGCTCGCCCGCATCGGTGATGCCGTTGCTGTTGGCGTCCACCCACAAGCGCAGGTCGTTGAACTTGGCGTCGGCGGCGTTGACCACGCCGTCGCCGTTGCTGTCCAGCGTGGCCAGGGCCGCAAAGCCGTCGGTGGCCTTGGTGCCGTTGGGCAGCACAAAGCCTTCACCAAACAACTCCACACCGCTGTTGATCTGGCCGTCGCCATTCAAGTCCATGGCCAGCAAGCCGTCGGCGGCAGACGCCCAGGCGGTGCTGTCCACCTTGCCGTCGCCGTCAATGTCGAAGGACACCGGCTTTTCCAGACCCGTGGTCTGCACGCCGTCGCCGTTCAAGTCCAGCACCAGCGGCGACACCTGCAGCGACACATTGGCATCGGGCACCGCTGCCGCAATCAACACCTGCGCACCGGTGGTGCTGTGGGTGTAGACGTTGTAGCTGGCACCGCCCACCGTTACGGCGCTGACCTCTTTGGCCCACATGCCCATCAGGCCGGTGTTGCCACCCACCCCGTCAGACAACAAGTTCTGCAGCGACACATGGTCGGTGCTGGTGCCCTTGATCAGCAACTGCACCTTGCCCGCCGTGCCCGTGAACGCGTCCTTGGCACCCAGGCTCAGCACATCGTTGGCCGACAGCGTCAGCGTGGACGAGCCCTGCAGCTCAAACACCTCGACCTGCTCGATCTGCTTGACCGTCTGGTTGCCCGTCAGTGCCGTCAGGTCAAGCGTCGTGCCTGCGGCCAGCTTGAGCGTGTCCACACCCGCGCCGCCGTTGATGACACCGCCTGCGGCCAGCTTGGCTTGCAAGTCGGTGCCGGTGACGGTGATGACGTCGTCGCTGGCCAGGGCGTCCAGCACACCGCTGGTGCTGGTGTAAGACAGGGCATCAGGGTTGTTCGTGGGACCCACAGAGCCCAAGGTGTTCGTTGGAACCGTGCCCTCAGTCACGCGCACGTTGTCCAGCCACAGATCGCCCGTTGATGCGCCAGCGTTGCCACGGTGGATATCAATCGAGATAGGCAAAGCGCCTGTCGTGTTCGCCACAAAAGTGATGGTGGCGTGGCCCGACTCTGGATCGGTGTAGGCGGTGTAGGTGTAAATCGAAGCCTGCACATCGCCCACCGTCACCCGCAGTTGCGCATCCTGCTCCATGTAATCGAAAGTGAAGGAATACGTTTTACCGGCCACCACATTCATGGTGTTCGCCCATACCTTGTCAAAGTCTCCTGTGTAGGGGTGATTGGCCCACAAGACGTTCCCGGACATGGCTCCGTCCGGGTTGCCTTTGCCGCCACCGAATTGGGTTGCCCAATTCAGCGTGACATTGTTGGCGGCAGAACCCGCCGTACCACTGTTGGTCTGATTCGTAGCGATGAGCGCAATGGGGGGAGCCGAATCAAATCCAAACTGGTGTGCAGAGCTATAAAACCCCGTACCTGAATCCGCAGTCGAGTAGGAATCGGTCGAAGTGAAACCGGTATTGCCTGCGCTGAAGTCACCATTACCGAACATGCTTGCTTTGACGGTCCACTGGTTCGAGAAAACACTCTGGTTGCCCAGTGCATCCACTTGCTTGGCGGCAAATGTGTTGCTGTTGAGGGACGTCCCCGTGAGGGTGCTGACCGTCCACTTGCCGCTGGCATCGACCACCGCCGTGCCCACCAGTGTGGTGTAGTTGTTGTCGTACAGGTAGATCGTGTCACCCGCATTGCCCGTGCCACTGACCGTGCTCAGGGCATTGTTGGTGATGCCGTTGTTGGCAATGCTGGCACTGGCCGAATCGGTGACCGATGTGATCACCGGAGGGACTTCAGTGCTGTCCAGCGTAACCGCTTGCGTGGCCATCGCCCCACCCTTTTGCGTGCTGGTGTTGACCACCTGCGCGGTGTAAGCCCAATTGGCGTTGTAGCCATTCACATCGGTGAATACCCAAGCCTGACCCACCACCGTGGCGGTGCCGACCACCGCACCATTGGCATAAATCTTCAGCTGCTCGTTGGCGCCCAGCGGTGCACTCAAGGTGCCCGAAACCAGACGGCCCGCCGTCCCATCGTTGGTCATCCAGTCCGCATTGGCCGTCGTGGCGCTGCTGTCCTTGCTCATGCTGGTGAAAACCGCCGTGGTGGTGATGGTCGAATCGGTATCCACCACCGACTTCATGGCATCGTCCACCAGCACCTGCGCCTGGGTAGTGCTGTGGTCATACACCTTGTAGGTGTGGGCCAAGCCATCCACACTGGCCGTGCTGGCCACGGTCACGGTGCCCTTGTAGTCCCACTGGCCGGTCAGCCCGGTGTTGTCCACAATGCCGTTCGTGGTCACGCCATCCAGGTTCAACCCATTGAGCACCAGCGTATCGGTGCTGGTGCCTTGGACCACAAACTGCACCTTATTGGCACTGGTCGTGCCTGCGCCGCTGGCCCCGTTGCTGGTGGCTGCAAAGCTGTAAGGCGCCATGGGGTTGGCCGCACTGCTGGCCGCCACGATGGTGCCTGTGTTGGCGCCGCCCAGGCTCAGCACATCGTTGGCCGACAGAGCCAACAAGCTGTTGCTGCTTTGCAGCTGGACCACCTCCACCTGAGCAAGCGATTTGACGGTCTGGTTGCCGGTGAGCGCCTCCAAATTGAGCACCGTCCCCGCGGCCAGCTTGAGCATGTCCACGCCCGCACCACCATTGATCATGCCGCCTGCAGCAAAGGTGTTTTGCAGCGAGGCACTGGTGGCCGTGATCGTGTCGTTGCCCGCCTTGGCGTCCAGATCGCCTGCGGTGTAAATCAGGTTGGCGTTGACGGCATCCGTTGCCAACAAGGGCGATCCTGCCACCAGGTTGGTGGTGACCGGTGTCGTGGGCGCAAACAAGAAGTTGTCGAGCCAATAATCCCCCCCCACGTTGCTCGATGCCGCGCGAGTCCCTGTCACCGCCAGGTCAAGGGCCTTGGTACTGGTGGCCGTGTAAGTGGCCGTGAAGTGACCCGATTCCGTATTGCTGGCGACCAAGGTGATGGCCTGCCCATCAATCACAACACCCATCGATGCCAGCTGGGAAACGTTACCCGCATGGCCAAACGAATAGTCAAACTTGAAGGTGTAGGTTTGGCCCTGCACCACATTGACCGTTTTGCCCCACACGGTCTGGCTGCCTGCGGTGTAAATGTTCGCAAACAGTCCAACGCCCGCCATCTTGCTGTCGGGGTTGCCCCATGTGGCAACGTAGGACTTGCTCCAAGTGCCGCCGGTATAGGCGTTGTTGTTGTTGCTCAGCGTTGGTGTCGTGACCGCATAAGTGTTGGGCGGCAACTCAATCGCATAGTTATCGCCCGCACCAAAGTTCACAGCCGTGCCAGAGGTCAGCGTAGATGTAAAGCCCGTATCGCCCGCGCTCAGACTGCCATTGGCCAAGGTGTTGCCGTAGGTGGAACTGGCGATCCACACGTTGGACATCACGCTCGCATTGCCCAGGCTGTCCACCTGCAGCGCACTGAAGCTGTTGCTACCGTACACCACGGCAGGGTTGATGGCCAAGCCACCAATCGACCAAGTGCCCGAGCCGCTCACCGTGGTACTGCCCACCAAGTTGTTGCCCGTGTTGTCGTACAGGTAGATGGTGTCACCGGCAACGCCTGTACCACTCACTGTGTTCAGGGCGTTGGCAGTGCTGCCGTTGTTGCTGATGCTGCCATTGGCCAAATCGACTACCGCCGTGATGACCGGTGCGGCCTCGGTGAAATCGGTGCTCACCACCTGTGTGGCGATAGGCCCTGCATTGTTGGACGCATCTACCACCTTGGCGGTGTAGGTCCAGCCTGCGGTGTAGCCGTTCAGGTCGGTGATCTCCCAGGCCTGGCCTGCCACGGTGGCATTGCCGATCAGCACGCCATTGGAATACACTGCCACATTCTGTCCAGACAACAACGGCGCATCCAGCGAACCCGACACCAGGCGCCCTGCGCTGCCGTCCGCCGTCAGCCAGTCGTGGTTGTTGGTGGTGCTGATTGGCAAGCCACTGTCCTTGGTCATGCTGCCAAAAGTCACCTTCTGGAACGTGTCGTAAGCAATGTTTTGCTGGTTATTGGCCTCGTACACCGCAGGCGATGTGGCCGGGTTGGCATAGGTGTCGGCGTTCAGGTTGCCCGCTGCATCGCTGAACTTGCCGTTGGCCATGCGCACATAGCCGGTGCCTGCCGCGCCCGCTGTGGGCGTGAAGGTGGCGGTGTACACCAGCGGGTTGGTCGCGCTTTGCACCAGGGGGCTCAGCGTGCCGCCGCTCAGCTCAATGTCGCTGTTGGTCAGGTCGGTGGTCGCCTCGCTCACGGTGAAGGTGATCTCGGTGCCCGTGGTGCCCACGGTGGTGCTCAGCCCGTCGGTGCGGCTGATGGCCACGGTGGGCGTGGTGGTGTCGATCGTCATGGGGTGCGTGGCCACGGCGCCTGCGGCGTAGGCGGCTACGGCGGTGGTGTTGGTCAGGCCCACAATGGTCGAGCGGATCGTGTAGTTGCCTGCCGCCTCCACTGTGGGGTCCACCCAAGACCAGTTGGTGCCGCTCACGGTGGCAAAGCCGGTGCTCACCACCACGTTGCTGCTGTTCAATATCTCCACCATCACCCGCTCGGTGGCCGAGCTGAAGGCCGCTGGCAAGCCGCCCGTGTAAGTCAACGTCGTGTCGTTGGTCAAAAAGTCAGTGGCGCTCACACCCGCATCGGTGCTGATGGCGGTGATGGTGATCGGGGTCAGCGTGTTCACCGTCACATCCACGTCCACCAGCACTTGCGCGCCGGTGGTGCTGTGGTCGTACACCTTGTAGGTGTGGGCCACGCCGTCGGGCGATGTGCCTGCGGCCACCGTCACCTGGCCCTTGTAGGCCCAAGTGCCGTTCAGGCTGGTGTTGCCCAGCAAGCCGGTGGAGGCACCGTTGGTGCTGGCCACGCCGTCGTTGGCCAGGGCGTCCAGGTTGAGCGTGTCGCCCAACAAACCGTTGACCACAAACTGCACCTTGCCCGTGCTGCTGGTGCTGCCGGTGGCGGCCACACCGCTGGTGGTGGCCGTTTGTGCGGTGCTGGCAAAGACAAACGGGGCCATGGTGGTGGCGCTGCTGCTGCCCAAGGACAGCACATCGTTGGCCGACACCGTCAGCTTGGACGAGCCGCCCTGCAGGGTGAAGATTTCAATCTGCTCGATCTGCCTGACCGTCTGGTTGCCGGTGACGGTTTCCAGATTCAGCGTGGTGCCTGCGGCCAGCTTGAGCGTGTCCAGCCCTGCTCCGCCGTTGACGATGCCGCCTGCGGCCAGCTTGGCTTGCAAAGCGGTGGTGCTCACGGTGATGACGTCGTTGCCCGCCAGACTGCTCAGCGTGCCTGCGCTGTACGTCAGCGAATCGGGACCTGAAGTGCCCGACAACTCACTTCCAGCCACCAAATTCACTGTGCCGACATACGGTGTGCCGGTGACGCTCACATCGTCAATCCACAGATCGTTTGAGAAAGTGCTCACCACAGCGGTATTGGTGAAGCGAAGCGTTGTAGAAGCCGAGGTGGCCGTGAAATTGAAACTGACCACCGTGGGTGTCGTTGAGCTGGTCATCGTTGTACGGGACGCGAGTACCGTGGTGCCATCCAACACTTCAACCAACACGGTATGCGCAGACGTGCTGTTGATGTTTGCACTCGCGGAATAGTTGACCGTGTAGGTAGTGCCACCTGTGGTGGTCATGGCCTGCGATATCCAACCGCCTGGCCCTTTGTCACTTTCATTGAAGGCCATGTGACCCAAAGAAGTTGTACCGTTCACTGCAACAGGTGCCACGACCCCGGTCGGAGCACCGGCAGCCCAACCGCTGCCATCTGTTGTGAAAGCGCCGTTGACGATCAAATTGTCATTCGACGTCACACTCATCAAGTTGGACAACACACTTTGGTTGCCCTGTGCGTCCACCTGCACGGCGGCAAAGGTGTTGCTGCCGCCATATGTGCCGGTCAGCGGCGTAACGGTCCAATGGCCCGAGCTGTCCACCACGGCGGTGCCCACCAGATTGGTGTTGGTGTTGTCGTACACATACACGGTGTCACCGGGGTTGCCTGTGCCATTGACGGCGGCTGGCTCTGGCGGCGGCGTCCAGGCCATCGACACGTTGTCCATGGCGATATCACGCACGCCTGTGCCTGACGCAACGCCATTGGTGTTCCATGCAAAAGCCAGCTTGTATTGACCGGTGGCCAGCGCGTTGTAGTAGTTCGTGTTGTAGGGCGTGCTGGTGGCGGTCAAAACCGTGGCCCCCGCAGTGGCACCGGTGCCGCCTGTGGTGTACCAAGGCGTGACGTCGGCGGCATACACGTTGTTGCTGTCGAGCAAGACCCACTTGCCATTGCCTGCATAGGAGTTGATAGCGCCTTGCATGGCTGCATCAAACGAAAAGGCGTAGTTCATCCCTTGCGTCAAAGACATGGTGGTTTTCTGGGCCAGGATCACGTAACTGCCGGTGCCCGTCGGGTTCTGCGTGGGGTACAGCGGAAGCACCACATTGGAGTTCACCACGATGTCGCTGTTGTAAGAGGCGACAAAAGTACTCCCTGGCGCCGCACTGGTGCTTTGCGCCCAATTGGTCGCAGTGTAGGCATCACCGCCCACCACCATATTGGCGGTCGACAGATTGGCCGACGCCAAAATCGGGTTGCCCTGCGCATCGGTGATGGAGCTGATCACCGGCGCCACCTCCACAAAGTCCGTGTTCACCACTTGCGTGGCGATCTGGCCTGCGTTGTTTTGCGCGTCCACCACGTTGGCGGTGTAGGTCCAGCTGGTGCCGGTGGTGCTGGCGTAGCCGTTCAGGTCGGTGATCTCCCAGGTGGTGCCGCCGGGGGCCACGGTGGCGGTGCCGATCAGCACGCCGTCGGCATACACCTTGACCACTTCGCCTGCGGCCAGCGGCGCGCTCAAGAAGCCCGAGACCAAGCGGCCCGCGCTGGCGTCGTTGGTCAGCCAGTTGCTGTTGATGGGCGACGCGGTGATGCCGCTGTCTTTGGTCATGCTGCTGAAGCTGACTGTTTGCGTGGGTGGCGCGGTGTCGTAGTTCACGCTGACCAGGTTGTTGGCCTCGTACACCGCTGGCGCGGTGGCCGGGTTGGTGTAGGTGTCTGCGTTGAAGTTGCCTGCCGCGTCGCTGAACTTGCTGCTCAGCACGCCAATGGTGGCGGTGCCGGTGCTGCCCGCAGCGGGTGTGAAGGTGGCGGTGTAGACCTTGGGGTCGGTGCTGCTTTGCACCAAGGCGCTCAGCGTGCCGCCGGTGACGGTGATGTCGCCGGTGGTGCCGTCCCAAGTGAAGTCAGAGCTGGCTTCACTCAAGGTGAAGGTGATGGACGTGCCGGTGCTGCCCACGGTGGTGCTCAGCCCGTCGGTGCGGGTGATGGCCACAGTGGGGGTGGTGGTGTCGATCGTCATGGGGTGCGTGGCCACCGCGCCTGCGCCGTAGCTGGCCACAGCGGTGGTGTTGGTCAGCCCGACGATGGTGGAGCGGATGGTGTAGGTGCCGGGGGCCTCGGTCACGGCGGTGTTGTCCCACGACCAGGTGGTGCCGTTGGCCACGGCAAAGCCGGTGTGCGTGACTTGGTTGCTGCTGTTGACGATTTCAACCATGACGCGCTGGGTGGCCGCGTCAAAGGCCGCTGGCAGGCCGCCTGCGTAGGTCAGGGTCTGGTCGTTGGTGATGAAGTCGGTGGCACTCAGGCCCGCATCGGCGCCAATGGCGGTGATGGTGATCGGGGTCAGCGTGTTCACCGTCACATCCACGTCGACCAGCACTTGCGCGCCGGTGGTGCTGTGGTCGTAGACCTTGTAGATGTGGGTGGTCAGGCCATCGGGCGAGCCGGTGGTCATGGCGTATTGGCCTTTGTAGGCCCAGGTGCCGGCCAGGCCGGTGTTGCCCAAGAGGCCGGTGGAGGCGCCGTTGGCGCTGGTCACGCCGTCGTTGGCCAGCACGTCCAGGTTGAGGACGTCACCCAGCACGCCGTTGACGACGAACTGCACTTTGCCGGTGCTGGTGGTGCTGCCGGTGGGCTGCACGCCGCTGGTGGTGGCCGTTTGCGCGGTGCTGGCAAAGCTGAACGGGGCCATTGTGGTGGCGTGGCTGCCGCCCAAAGAGAGCACGTCGTTGGCCGACATGGTCAACACCGAGTTGCCGCCCTGCAGGGTGATGATTTCGATCTGCTCGATCGGCTTGACGGTCTGGTTGCCGGTGAGGGATTCCAGGTTGAGCGTGGTGCCTGCGGCGAGCTTGAGCGTGTCGATGCCCGAGCCACCGTTGATGACGCCGCCTGCGGCCAGGGTGGTTTGCAAGGCGGTGCCGGTGACGGTGATGACGTCGTTGCTGGCCAGGGCGTCGAGGGCGCCGCCTGCGTAAGTCAGGGTGTCGGGGTTGGCGGTGGGTCCATCAATGAAGGCTGCTGTTGATCCAGAACTTGTTGGAACAAAAGACAGGTTATCCAGCACGAAATCGCCGTTGCCGTTGCCTGTTGGGTTTTTACCGCCCCACATCACTTCGATGTTCTTGGTGGTTGGTGCCGTGTACGTGGCAGTGAAGTGACCCGACTCGAAATACGAACCGCTTGTGAAGAGAATCTTCACGCCATCAATCGTCACGCTCATGTTCTCAGTCGACATGCCCGTGATGTAGTCAAACTTCAACTGATAAGTTTGACCAGCGACCACGCTCATCGTTGTTGACAAAATTTTGAACAAATCCGAGCTGACACCACCTGGAGGTGGCGTGCTGACCTGACCAACGAACTCATTACCGGTGATGGTGCCGTCGGGGTTACCCACAGGACCGGCTACGTTACCGCCGATAGACTTCTTCGTCCACGTACCGAGACCGCTACCGTAGCTGACAGGCGTTGTAGCAGCGCCCGTCGTGACGGTCGTTGCCGGGCCGTTTCCTGTACCACCCATTGACTGTGACAACAACGGACTTCCCACTGGAAGGACGTTGTACACGTTGGTGTCGTAAATCTGGATTGGACTGACGCCCGTGCCCGCGTACGTCAATGATGTACTGAACCCTGCAGGCAATGCACCACTTGTGAAACCACCATCGCCAAATTGATTGGTGCCGACTGACCAAAGGTTGGACATGACGCTATGGTTGCCTTGTGCATCCACCTGTTTGGCTGCAAAGGTGTTGCTGCCCGCAACAGTGCCGGTCAGCGAAGTGACGGACCAGTTGCCCGAGCTATCGACCACGGCAGTGCCCACCAGGTTGGTGTAGGTGTTGTCGTACAGGAAGACCGTGTCCCCCGCCAAGCCCGTGCCCTTGACGGTGCTCAGCGCGTTGGTGGTGGTGCCGTTGTTGGCAATCGTCGTGGTGCTGCTGGCGGTGTCGAACACGCCGGTGATGACGGGCGCGGCTTCGGCGAGGTCGGTGTTGACCACTTGCGTGGCCACGTTGACGCTGGCGTTGCCCACGGCGTCGGCCACTTTGGCGGTGTAGGTCCAGCTGGTGCCGGTGGTGGCGGCGTAGCCGTTCAGGTCGGTGATTTCCCAGGTGGTGCCGCCTGCGGCCACGGTGGCGGTGCCGATCAGGCTGCCGTTGGCGTACACGTTGACCACTTCGCCCGTGCCCAGCGGCGCGCTCAAGAAGCCCGAGACCAGGCGGCCCGCGCTGGTGTCGTTGGTCAGCCAGTTGCTGTTGATGGTGGTGGCGCTGATGGTGCCGCTGTCTTTGGTCATGCTGCTGAAGCTGACCGTTTGCGTGGGCGCCAGGGTGTCAAAGGCCACGCTGACTTGGTTGTTGGCTTGGTAGACCAGGGGGCTGGCCGCGCTGCTGAGGTAGGTGTCCAGGTTGTCGTTGCCTGCCACGTCGGTGAAGACGTGGTCGGCCACGGTGATGGTGTCGCTGCCTTGGCTATTGACGGGCGGTGTGTAGGTGACGGTGAAGACTTTGGGGTCTGCCGTGGCGGTGACGGTGCCGATGGTGCCGCCTGCGCTGCTCACCAAATCGGCCGCCGTGAGGGTGCCGCTGGCCGGGGCTTCGCTCAGGGTAAGGGTGATGGTGGCTTGCTCACCGATTTTGAGCGTTTGCACGCCGGCCACGGTGGCCACGGTGCTGGGGTAGCTCACGGGGGTGTCGCTCAGGCTGATGGTGGGCGCGGTGGTGTCCAGCGTGGCGCTGTCGCTCACGGTCTGGGTGCCCACGTTGCCTGCAATGTCGGTGAGCTTGGCGGTCACGGTTTGCACGGCGCCTTCGGCCGGTTTGGCAAAGGCGGCGGTGACGTAGCCGTTGGCCACGTCGGTGGCGCTCAGGGTGAAGCTTTGGGGGGTGCTCACGCCGTCGCTCAGGGTGATGACCATGCCGGGCTTGGCCAGGGCGCTGTCAAACGTGGCTTTGCTGGTGAAGGTGCTGGATGTGCCCAGCTCGGTTTTGTTGACGTAGGCGTCGTTGTTGGTGTCGGTGGTGATGCTGACGGCCAGGTTGATCTCGGACGGCAGCGGGGCTGCGGTGTCGATGATGACCACTTGCTGGTCGTAGCCGCCTTGGGTGAGGTTGCCGCTGGCGTTGGTGGGCGCGGTGGCGTTGAGCGCGGTGGTGCCTGTGCTGCTGACGATGGTGGCTTTGAGGCTGTAGGTGCCTGCAGGGCGGGTGGTGGCGGTGTCGTTCCAGGTCCAGCTGCCGTCGGCGGCGGGGGTGGCGTAGGCGTTGCTGCCAATTTGCGCGCCGGTGCTGTCCAGGAACTGGAGCATGACGCGGTCGCCCAGGCCTGCCACCCAGCCGGTGATGGTGCCTTTGTAGGCCAGGGTGGGGTCGCTGGTGATGAAGTCACTGGCGCTGGCGCCGGTGTCGGCCGAGCTGGTGGCGGCGTCAACGATGGTGACGATGTCGATGGTGGCCACGCTGTTGCCCAGGGTGTTGTAGGCCAGGCTGACTTGGTTGTTGGCTTCGTACACGGCTGGCGCGGTGGCCGGGTTGGTGTAGGTGTCCAGGTTGGTGTTGGCTGCCGCGTCGCTGAACTGGCCGCTGAGCACGCCGATGGTGGCGGTGCCGGTGCTGTTGGCGCTGGGCGTGAAGGTGGCGGTGTAGACCTTGGGGTCGGTACTGCTTTGCACCAAGGCGCTCAGGGTGCCGCCAGTGACGGTGATGTCGCCTGCGGTGCCGTCCCAGGTGAAGTTGCTGCTGGCCTCGCTCAGGGTGAAGGTGATGACTTCGGTAGCGCCTTGGCCCAGTGTGGCGTTGGTGGTGCTGGCGCGGCTGACGATGACGCTGATGGCGGTGGTGTCCAGCGTGGCGTTGTCGGTGGGCGCGGTGTCGGTGGCGGGGTTGCCTGCGGCGTCCACGTAGTTGGCCGAGACGGTCTGCACTTGCCCTTCTGCGGGTTTGGCAAAGACGACGCTGAAGCCGTTGCTGCTGATGTCAGTGGCCGTGAGCACATGCGTGATGGGCGTGAGCGCGGTGCTGCCGTTGCTGGCGCTGACCACCACGCTGTCGCCCGCTTTGGCGGTGCTGTTGAGGGTGATGTGGCTGGTGAAGGTGGCCGCTGAGGCCAGCTCGGTCGGGTTGACCCAGGTGTCGTTGTTGGCGTCGGTGCTGATGGCGATGCCCAGGCCCACGCTGGCGTTGCTGGTGGGCTGGTTGTCGATGATGACCACTTGCTGGTCGTAGCCGCCTTGGGTGAGGTTGCCGCTCACGCTGACGGGCAAGGCGGGGTTGACCGTGGCGCCGGTGCTGCTGACGATGGTGGCTTGCAGCACGTAGGTGCCGTCAGCACGTGTCACGGCGGTGTTGTCCCAGGTCCAGCTGCCGTCGGCGGCGGGGGTCACGGTGGCGGTGGCGCCTGTCACGGCCACGGGGCTGCCCGAGGCCATGTCAAACAGTTGGAGCTTGACTTGGTCGCCAAGGCCAGCCACCCAGCCGGTGATGGTGCCTTTGTAGACCAGGGTGTTGTCTTTGGTGATGAAGTCACTGGCGCTGGTGCCGGTGTCTTGCGAGAAGCTGCTCATGTTGCCGTCGACGATGGTGGTGATGTCGATGGTGGCGGTGGCGTTGCTTGCGGGCGGCACGTAGGTGGCGGCCACGATGTTGTTGGACTCGACCACGTGGTTGGCCACGCTGTCTGCGCCTGCGGCGTAGGTGTCCAGGTTGTTGTTGCCTGCGGCGTCGGCAAACTTGGCCGCCGCCACGGCAATGCTCACGCTGCCTGCGGTGGTGGGCGTGAAGGTGGCGGTGTATTGGGTGTAACCGGTGGCCGCTGTGCCGCTGCTGAGCACGGGCTGCAAGTTGGCCATGTTGCCGCCGGTGGTGTCGATGTCGGTGAGGGCAAAGCTGTTGCTGTTGCCGGTGCTGTTGACGGCTTCACTGAAGGTGAAGGTGATGGTTTCTGCACCGACCATGTTGCCCGTGCCTGCACGGGTGACGGCCACGGTGGGGGGTGTGGCGTCGGTCGTGAAGGCAAAGCTGACTTGGTTGTTGGCTTCCACCACGTGGTTGGCCACGCTGTCTGCGCCTGCGGCGTAGGTGTCCAGGTTTTGGTTGCCTGCCGCGTCATGGAAGGCGCCTGCGGCCACGCTGACGGTGGCGGTGCCTACCGCGTTGGCTGTGGGCGTGAAGGTGGCCGTGTATTGGGTGTAGCCGGTGGCGGCTGTGCCGCTGCTGGCCACGGGGGTGAGCGCGCCAATATTGCCGCCGGTGGTGACCACGTCGCTGGCCACAAAGTCGGTGGGCAAGCTGGCCTCGGACAGGGTGAAGGTGATGGTCTCGGTGCCCGAGACGGTGCCGGTGCCTGCACGGGTGACGGCCACGGTGGGGGGTGTGGCGTCGGTGGCGTACTGGAAGACGACGATGTTGGCACCCGGGGTGCTGGCGCCTTCGGAGACGGTGCCCGCCACACCGGTGAGGTAGGTGTCGGTGTTGAAGTTGGCCGCCGCGTCGCTGAATTTGTTGCTCACCACGCCCACGCTGGCGGTGCCCACGCCGTTGGCCAGGGGGGTGAAGGTGGCGGTGTAGACGAGCGGGTTGGTGCTGCTTTGCACCAGAGGGCTGCTCAGGGTGCCGCCGACCACGTCGATGTCGGCCCAGGTGAAGTCGCTGCTGGCCTCGGACAGGGTGAAGGTGATGGTTTCGGTGGTGGTGACGGGGCCCGAGCTGCCGCGCGTGACCACGACGGTGGGCGGCGTGCTGTCGGTGTTGTAGGCGAAGCTGACTTGGTTGTTGGCGTTTTCTGCTCCGCTCAGGGTGTAGTCATCCTGGTTGAGGTTGCCTGCCGCGTCTTTGAAGGTGCTGGCGTGCACGCCCACGCTGGCCGTGCCCAGGGCGTTGGCCGTGGGGGTGAAGGTGGCGCTGTACTGGGTGGGGCTGATGGCTGTCCAGTTGCTCAGGGTGCCGCCGCTGTAGGTCACATCCGTTTGCGTGAAGTCAACGCTGGCCTCGCTCAGCGTGAAGTAAATGGTCTCGGTGCCGGTGACGGTGCCCGTGCCCGCACGCGTGACGGCCACGGTGGGCGGTGTGGTGTCCGGGATGGTGGTGTTGACCGTGAAGCTTTGGATGTTGTTGGTCTCAGCGGTTTCGCCCGTCACGTGGGTGGCGGCGGCGCTGTAGGTGTCCAGGTTGGGGTTGCCCACCATGTCGGTGAACTTGCCCGCAGACACGGCCACGCTGCCTGGCACGTTGGTGTTGGCGGTGGGCATGAAGGTGGCCTGGTATTGGGTGTAGCCGGTGGCGGCTGTGCCGCTGCTGGCCACAGGGCTCAGGCTGGTGATGGTGCCGCCCACGGCGTCGATGTCGCCCACCACAAAGCTGCCGGGGGTGATGGCTTCGCTGAAGGTGAAGGCGAAGCTCTCTGGCGCGCTGACCGCGCCTGTGCCGCCGCTGGTGCGCGTGACGGCCACGGTGGGCGGTGTGGTGTCGGTGTTGAAGGGGGCGGTGACGACGTTGTTGGCCTCTGCGGCCTCGCCCGTGACGTGGGTGGCTGCGGCGCTGTAGGTGTCCAGGTTTTGGTTGCCCCCGGCGTCGTGGAAGGTGCCTGCGGCCACGCCTATGGTGGCGGTGCCGCTGCTGCCCGCTGTGGGCGTGAACAGGACGCTGTATTGGGTGTAGCCGGTGGCCGCGTTGCCGCTGCTGGTCACGGGCGCAAAGCCTGTGAGGGTGCCGCCGCTGTAGCTGAGGTCGGCCTGGCTGAAGTCGGTGGACGCTTCGCTCAGGGTGATGGTGAGGGTTTCGGCGGCCGTGAAGGTTTGCGTGGTGTTGCCGTTGGCGCGCGCAATGGCCACGGTGGGCGGTGTGGTGTCGGTGTTGACGGCGAAGCTGACCAGGTTGTTGGTCTCTTGCACGGTGCCGGCCATGTTGGCCACGTAGGTGTCGGCGTTGGGGTTGCTGGCCGCGTCGGTGAATTTGCCGCTGGTCACGCCCACCCAGGCGCTGCCCACGGTGTTGGCTGCTGGGGTGAAGGTGGCGGTGTATTCGGTGTAACCGGTGCTGGCGCTGCCGCTGGTGAGCACGGGCTGCAAGTTGGCCAGGGCGCCGCCGTTGTAGTCGATGTCGGCGAGCACAAAGTTGGTGCTGGCTTCACTCAGGGTGAAGGTGATGGTTTCTGCGCCCGTGACCACGCCGGTGCCGCTGCGGCTGATGGCGATGGTGGGGGGCGTGGTGTCGGGCGTGGTGGTGTTGTAGGCCAGCACGACGATGTTGTTGGTCTCGTAGGTGCTGCCTGCGGGGGCGGGGTTGACGTAGGTGTCGGGGTTGTTGTTGCCTGCCGCGTCGGTGAATTTGCTGGCGGCCACGGCCACGGTGGCTGTGCCCTGGGCGTTGGCCGTGGGGGTGAAGGTGGCCACGTATTGGGTGTAGCCGGTGGCGGCGGTGCCGCTGCTGGCCACGGGCGTGAGGGGGCCCAGGCTGCCGCCGGTGACGTCGATGTCGCCTTGCGCGAAGGTGGTGCTGGCTTCGCTGAGCGTGAAGTAGATGGTCTCGGTGGTGCTGACGGTGCCTGCGGCGGCGCGGCTGACCACGATGGTGGGGGCCGTGGTGTCGGGCAAGCTGGTGTTGTAGCTGATGTCGATGACGTTGTTGGCTTCCACCGCGGTGCCGCTCACGCCGGTGACGTAGGTGTCCAGGTTGGCGTTATTGGCTGCATCGGTGAACTTGCCGCTTTGCACGCCGATGCGTGCCAGCTGGGTGCCTGCGCTGTTGGCATAGGGCGTGAAGGTGGCGGTGTAGTCGGTGTAGCCGGTGGCGGCGGTGCCGCTGCTGAGCACGGGCGCAAAGTTGGTGAGCGTGCCGCCCACCACGTCCACATCGGCGCGGGCAAAGGTGGTGCTGGCTTCACTCAGGGTGAAGGTGATTTGGTCGCTGCCGCCTGCACTCAGGGGGCCGCTGCCTTGGCGCGTGAGCGCGATGACCGGGGGCGTGGTGTCCGGCGGCACGGTGTTGTAGGCCAGGCTGACGGTGTTGTTGCTCTCCACCACGTGGTTGGTGACGGTGTCAGCGCCTGTGGCGTAGGTGTCCAGGTTCTGGTTGCCTGCGTTGTCGGTGAACTTGCCTGCGGCCACGCTCACGGTGGCGGTGCCCGTGCTGCCCGCCGTGGGGGTGAAGGTGGCGGTGTAGACGGTGTAGCCGGTGCCGGGCGTGCCGCTGGTGGGCACGGCGGTGAAGTTGCTGATCTGCCCGCCGGTGTAGTCGATGTCGGCCTGGCTGAAGTTCAGCGCCGCCTCGCTCAGGGTGAAGGTGATGGTCTCGGCCGCGCCGCTGGTGAGTGTGGTGCCTGCGTTGGTGCGGCTGACGATGATGGTCGGGGGTGTGGTGTCCACTTGCGGGACGGGGTTGATGTTGGGGTCAACGCCGTAGTCTTGCATGGCGTTGGCCACGGTGCCGCCAGTGCCGATGACGGTGCCGTCCACGGTGGAGTCGCTGTCGGCCAGCAAAGCGGCTGCGGGCACGGGGATGCTGTAGCTGCCGTCTGCGGCTGCGGTGCCGCTGTAGGTGACGCCTGCCACAGTGAGCCTGACCACGTCGCCTGCGGCGTATTTGCCGGTGACGTGACCGGTCAAGGCGATGGCGCCGGTGCTTTCGGTGCTGCCGATGATGTTGTCGGCGGTGACGGGGTCGATGCTCAGCGCGGTTTGCGTGGGCACGTTGCCCGACTCCACGGTGTAGTCCTGCGCGGCGGTGGCCACGCTGCCGCCGGTGCCGGTGACGGTGCCTTCGATCTTGGTGTCAGCGTCGGCCTTGAGGTCGGCCATGGGCACGACGGCGGTGTAGCTGCCGTCGGCGGTGGCGGTGCCGTTGTAGGTGTGGCCGTTGAGTGTGAGCGTGACCATGTCGCCCGCCACAAAGGTGCCAGTCACTTTGCCGGTGACGGTGTAGGTGCCCGCGCTGCCTTCGGTGGCGGTGATGATGTTGTCGCCCGTGATGGGGTCGATCGTGAGCGCCGTCTTGAGGCTGGGGGTCGTGCCGCTGTTGGTGACGAAGTTGACCGTGTTGTTGGCCTCGGCGCCGTCCTGGTTGTAGTTGACGGCGGCGTCGCTGAAGGCGTTGCTGTCCACGTGCACGCTGCCCGTGCCTTGCGAGCCAGCGGTGGCGGTGAAGGTGGCGGTGTAGGTGGTGGGGCTGACTTGCGTCCAGTTGCTCAGGCCGCCTCCGGTGGTGGTGACGTCGCTTTGCGCAAAGTTGCTGCTGGCTTCAGACAACGTGAAGGTGATGGTGGCGGTTTGGCCTGCGCTCAGCGTGGTCTTGTCGGCCGTGATGGCGATGGTGGGCGCGGTGGTGTCCACCGGTGTGGGGTTGGTGCTGGCGTTGGTGCTGAGCACGACCTGGTTGTTGGTCTCGATCACGTGGCCTGCGACGCTGTCGGCACTGGCGCTGTAGGTGTCCAGGTTGTTGTTGCCGCTCACGTCGGTGAACTTGCTGGCAGCCACGCCGATGGTGCCGGTGCCGCTGGTGCCCGCTGTGGGGGTGTAGGTGGCGGTGTATTGGGTGTACACGCCGGTGGCGGTCTTGCTGCTTTCGACCGGGACCAGGCTGCTCATGGCGCCGCCGGTGGCGTCGATGTCGCTCAAGGTGAAGCTGCTGGTGGGCACGCCTTCGCTGAAGGTGAAGACGATGCTCTCGCCGGTGGCGCCCACGGTGCCTGTGCCGGTGCGGGTGACGGCCACGGTGGGGGGGGTGGTGTCGGCGCTGCCGGTGTTGGTGAGGGTGACCCAGTTGTTGGTCTCGGCTGTGGTGCCTGCGGGGGCTGCGCCCGTGCCTGCGGCGCTGCCTTTGTAGGTGTCGGCGTTTTGGTTGCCTGCGGCGTCAGAGAAGGTGTTTTCTGCCACGCCAATGAGCACGGCGCCTGCCGCGTTGCCTGCGGTGTAGGTGGCGGTGTATTGGGCGCCGTTGCTGCCGGGCACGGCTTGCAAGTTGGTGACGGCGCCGCCGCCGCTGATGACGGTGATGTCGGCCAGCGTGAAGTTGCTGCTGGCCTCGGACAGGATGAAGCTCAAGGTGCCGCTCTGGCCTGCGCTCAGGGCGGTTTTGTCGATGCTGATCTGGACGGTGGGCTTGTCGTTGTCCACCGGGTTGGTGGTTTGGGTGTCGTAGGCCAGGGTCACGAAGTTGTTGGCTTCGTAGGTGGCGCCCGCAGGTGCGGGGCTGAGGAAGGTGTCCTGGTTGAGGTTGCCTGCGTTGTCGGCAAATTTGCCGCTGGCCACGCCAATGGTGGCGGTGCCTGCGCTGCCCGCGGTGGGGGTGAAGACGGCGGTGTATTGGGTGTAACCGGTGGCAGGTGTGCCGCTGGTGGGCACGGCGGCAAAGCCGGTGATGGTGCCGCTGCCATTGGCGATGACGATGTCGTTGGCGTCAAAGGTGGTGCTGGCCTCGGACAGGGTGAAGACGATGGTTTCCTTGCCGTTGGCGTCCAGCGTGGCTGCGCCCGGGTTGGTGCGCGTGACCACGATGGTGGGCGGCGTGGTGTCGCCCGGCACGGGGTTAACGGTGATCAGGAAGGTGTCGGTCACGCTCAGGCCCGCTGCATCGCGGCGGGTGACGTCCACGGTGGTCACGCCTGCGGTGGGCGGGGTGCCTGTGAAGGTGCCGGTGGCGGCGTTGAATGTGAGCCAGCTGGGCAGTGCCGCGCCACCGGACAAGGTGGCGGTGTAGGTGGCGGTCTCGCCGTTGGCGGTGCTGTCCACGTCGGCAAAGTTGTTCAAGATGCTGAACGGCGTGAGCGCGGTGCCCACGGTGCCGGTTTTGTCGGGCTCGGCCACCACGATGGTGGGCGCGTCGTTGGCGCCTTGCACGGTGACCACCAGGTTGGCGGTCTTGCTGCCCGAGGCATCGGTGGCGGTGTAGGTGAAGACTTCGGTCAGCGTGTTGGCCGTGGTGCGCAGGGCCTGCACGGTGGCGTCGGTGTTGTTGACGGTGTAGACGTAGCTGCCGTCGGCACCGATTTTGAGGGTGCCGTATTGGCCCGCGATGGACGTGCCGGTGCCGCTGGTGGTGTTGGCGCTCACGGCGGTGGCGCTGGCGTCGGAGATTTTCTGGATGCCGGTGACGGTCGGTGTGGCACCGCTGTCGTTGCTGAGGACGCCTGTGGCGGATGTGGCGCTGGGGTCGGTGCCTGCGGTGGCTCCGCCGGTGGCGCTGTAGGCACCGCCCGCCTCCAGCGCTGTGGCTTTGTCGCTGGTGAGGTTCAGGCTCGCCGCCACGGTGGTGGTGTTGACGCTGAGGGTGACGATGTTGTTGGTCTCGGCGGTTTCGCCCGTCACGTGGGTGGCCGCAGCGCTGTAGGTGTCCAGGTTCTGGTTGCCTGCCGCGTCGTGGAAGGTGCCTGCTGCCACGGCGATGGTGGCTGGGGTCGTGCTGTTGGCCG
>Ga0228702_1000227_pt1 | contig 48259 bp, 49 predicted proteins | sample McNCre217_Aug_MG_2_FD_178018 | JGI IMG/M metagenome (GOLD analysis project Ga0228702, IMG submission 178018) | Freshwater microbial communities from McNutts Creek, Athens, Georgia, United States - 20-17_Aug_MG | ecosystem: Environmental > Aquatic > Freshwater > Creek | place: USA: Georgia...
TACCAGCCTGAAGTTTGCTCCGGGAGCGCGCTGGGCTACAGTCGATTCGATCGCGGCGGCCATCTTCGGGTCGATCTCGACCGAGATGACCTTGTCTGCGACCTCGATCAGGCCAAGGGTAAGCGAGCCGAGACCCGGCCCGATTTCCACAACGGTCTCGCTGCCCGTCAGTTTGGCAGCGGCAACGATTCGGCGAATGGTGTTTGGATCGATCACAAAATTTTGACCGAGCTTCTTGGTAGGGACTACGTCCAGGCGAGCCGCCAACTCGCGAATGTCGTTGCCGCCCAGTAGTTGTGCTTCGGTGGCCATTAGGGAACCTGACTGCTGTCGATTGGTGCGTTGGGTGCGGTCGCCGAGTGGTGGCCGTCGATTAGGCCCTCAGACCAGGACCCGTAGACCCGTTCGGTGTTGGCAGTCAGCTGGGCCGCCCACTCGTTCACGTCTCGGTCAAGCAGCTGGGCCATGTAGCGCACGGTGATAGGAACCAGATAACTGGCATTCGGGCGGCCGCGGAAAGGCTCCGGGGTTAGGAATGGGGCGTCGGTTTCCACCATCACCAGCTCCGGGCGCGCCAGCATCAGGCTGTCCCTAAGGTGCTGGTTGCGCTTGATGGTGATGTTACCGGCGAAGCTCATGTACCAGCCGTTTTCGTTGCAAACCTGAGCCAGATCGGTGTCGCCCGAATAGCAGTGGAACACCACCTTCTCCGGTGCCCCAACTCGCTTCAGCGCCTCGATGACATCGGCGTGCGCCTCGCGGTCGTGGATCATCAGCGCGATGTCGTTTTCCTTCGCGATGCGAATGTGTTCCTCGAACGAGTAGCGCTGAAGCGCAATCTGCGCCTCTCCCTCGGTGCGGAAGAAATCAAGCCCGGTCTCGCCGATGGCGCGAACGCGAGGCTGGGTCGCCAGGTCTGCGATCTGGGCGATTGCCTCATCGAGACGAGCCCGAGTCTCGTAGAGTGGCGCCTCGTTTGGGTGCAGGGCCACCGCAGCCAGAACTCGGGGCTCGATCGCCGCAACTGCAGCCGACCACTTTGATGAATCCAGTGTCACGCCCACCTGAACACAACCCAGCATTCCGGCCTGGTTGGCCAGGTCTAGGTGCTCCAAATAGTGCAGGGGCTCGTCGCCGTCGGCAATCTCCATGTGGCAGTGATTGTCGTACGTGCCGACCTCGAGCGGTTCCGGCAGCGGCGGGTACTTAAGATTTTCGCGGTGCGCATTTGCGTCGTAGCTACGCCGAGTACGCATGTGTGCCGCCGGAATGCCGTCGACTAGCGCCTCGCCACTGGCTGCGGCGATGTCGGCGCTGGGGTTATCCGAGGCGCACACCTTGGGCTAGTTACCTTCGGTCTCGATACGAGGGAACAGCGGCTCCAGAACGGAAACCTTGGCTCCGGCGACCAACTGACCCCAGTTGGCGGCCTCGCCCAGCTTCTGAGCCGATAGGTCGCCCAGGCTGGTCTCGGCCAAGGCAGACCAAAGCTTCTGAGTGGCCTTTGGCACTACGGGGGCAAGCAAAACGGCCATGGCGCGAATGCCCTCTGCGGCGGTGACCAGGACCGTCGCCAGGCGCTCTCGGTTGGCCTCGTCCTTGGCAAGCGCCCAGGGCTCCTGCACGGTGATGTAGTTATTCAGTTCGTCCACCAACGTCCAGGTGGCGGTGATGGCCTCATTAATGGCGATTTCGTCGATGGCCGCATCGGCGTTCTTGACCGCGGCTGCGGCAACTGCCTTGACCTGCTCATCGGCCTCGCTGAGCGGGCCCGCGGCTGGAATTACGCCGTCAAAGTACCGGTTGATCATTGCGATGACGCGGCTTGCCAGGTTACCGAATCCGTTGGCCAGCTCAGCCTGGTAGCGGGCCGAAAGATCTTCCCAGCTGAACGAGCCATCGGAGCCGAAGGCGATTGCCTTCATGAAGTAGTAACGGAACGCGTCCGAGCCGAAGGTGTCGGTGATCTGGCTTGGAGCGATACCGGTGAGCTTCGACTTGGACATCTTCTCGCCACCGACCAGTAGCCAGCCGTGTCCGAATACCTGGTTCGGTGGAGTCAGCCCTGCCGCCATGAGCATTGCCGGCCAGATCACGGCGTGGAAACGCAGGATGTCTTTACCGACCACCTGTACAGTTGCCGGCCAGAGCGACTCAAACTTGGCCTTGTCCTCGGCGGTGTTCTCGCCGTAACCGATGGCGGTGATGTAGTTGAGCAGCGCATCAAACCAGACGTAGGTGATGTGGCTGTCGTCCCACGGAATGTCGATTCCCCAGTCGAACTTCTCCTTGGAACGAGAGATCGAGAGGTCCTCCAGGCCTCGGCGAACGAACGAAACAACCTCGTTGCGGGCGCTTTCCGGCTGGACAAATTTTGGGTTAGCGGCGTAGAAGTCCAACAGCGGCTGCTCGAACTCACTCAGCTTGAAGAAGTAGTTGGTCTCCTTGAGCTTCTCAACCGGGCGGGTGTGAATGGCGCAAACCTGCTGGCCCTCGTACTCTCCGACGCCGTCGATTAGGTCGCCCTCGGTCTTGTACTCCTCGCAACCCACGCAGTAGTTACCCTCGTAGGACCCCTGGTATATGTGCCCGGCGTCCTTCAGCTGCTGCAGGAAAACCTGCACGTTGCGCTCGTGGCGTGGCTCGGTGGTGCGGATGAAGTCTTGGTTCTGAATGTCGATGGTGTCGAGCAGCGGCAACCAGGCCTCGGCCACTAGCTTGTCGGCCCAGTCCTTTGGGCTGGTCTTGTTGGCCGCGGCAGTGCGAAGGATCTTCTCGCCGTGCTCATCGGTGCCGGTTAGCATGTAGGCATTCTCGCCACGCTGGCGGTGCCAACGAGTTAGGACGTCCACGGCCACCTCGGTGTAGGCGTGGCCGATGTGCGGGGCGTCGTTGACGTAGAAGATTGGGGTAGTCGCGTAGAACGACTTGCTGGAGGACATGAAATCTATTTTAAAGGCCTCGGGCCTTGCGTTCCTTTAGAACCAGGTCATAGAGCTCACTCTTTGATACTCCGGCGGCCTGCGCGACCTCGGCGACAGCCGGCTTTAGCGGGCTGCCGGCAGCAACCAGTTGCAAAACTTGGTCCACAACATCGATGGCCTGGTGTTCCGTGGCCTGCGCCCCGGCGATTACCACGACCATCTCCCCTTTTGGCTCGCCCTTCGCCCACTCCACCAACTCGGCCAGCGTGCCACGCACGGTCTGTTCGAATTTCTTAGTCAGCTCGCGACTGACGGTTGCCTGCCTTTCGGCACCGAGGACGGCGAGCGCCGCCTCCAGCGATTCGAGTATGCGGTGTGGGCTCTCGAAGAAGACCATGGTTCGGGTCTCGTGAGCCAGCGTCTCCCAGAGCCGCTGACGCTCGCCCTGCTTGCGCGGCAGGAAGCCCTCGAAGCTGAATCGGTCGGTTGGCAGACCGCTCACGGCCAGCGCGGCCAGCACAGCAGACGGACCTGGTATCACCGTCACGTCTACATCGGCGGCTACGCAACCACGGACCAGCTGGAATCCAGGGTCGCTCACCGTGGGCATCCCGGCATCTGAGACCACGAGCAGGTCGTGTTCGCGCGCGATTTCAACCAGTTGAGAGACGCGATCACCCTCGTTATGCTCGTGCAACGAGAAGGTCTTGGCATTTACGCGAATACCCAGTGCCTGAGCAAGCTTGAACAGGGTTCGGGTGTCTTCCGCGGCGATGTAGTTATGGGTTTGCAGGGCCTCCACCAAGCGTGGCGAGGCGTCGCCGAGGTTACCAATGGGTGTTGCAGCCAGAATAAGCACAGTTCATTCTGGCAAAACCTTGGGATTACGCGCTGCACGGCCGGGAATGTTGGTGGCGGCCGATACGATTTGGGCGTGACCGAATCTACGCCAGCACAGCCACCGAGGACCGTCGCCGCGTTCCGGCGGCTGCTCCCTAACGGCTACTGGCTGGTCACGCTGCTGGCGGGGTTTTTGCGCTTCTACAACCTTGGTTACCCGAAGGTTTTGGTATTCGACGAAACTTACTACGTCAAAGATGCCTGGTCGCTCTGGCATAACGGGTTTGAATCGAGTTGGGGTTCCCGGGCCAATGAGTTCTTCCAGAACGGGCATCCGAACCACTTCCTGGACACCGGAAGTTTTGTAGTTCACCCTCCGCTGGGCAAATGGTTAATTGCCGCACCGATGGCGCTATTCGGTGCCGGAAACTCTTGGACCTGGCGGTTCACCGTGGCCCTGCTTGGCACGGCGGCGGTGCTACTGCTGATGCTCGTGGCAAAAAAGCTCACCGGAAGCCAGTCGTTTGCGGTGCTTACCGGCTTGCTTTTCGCAATCGATGGTCACGCGATTGTCCTTTCGCGGGTGTCGCTACTTGATGGCATCCTGGCGTTCTTTGTCTTGCTGGCGTTCTATTTCCTCTTGATCGACCGCGAGAAATCACGCGCCCGCTACCAGGTGATGTCGATGCGAGCCGGTTTCGGCGTCATTTGGAATCGGCCGTGGCTGGTTGCAACCGCACTGGCCCTGGGCTTGGCAACTTCAGTCAAGTGGTCCGGAGCCTACTTCGCTCTGTTCTTCGGTGCCTACGTGGTTGTCAGCGAACTCCTGCTTCGGCGCCGCCTTGGGATGCGTCACTGGCTATCGGACGGACTGATTGGCCAGCCCTTGGCAAACCTGGCACTGATGGTTCCGGTGTACTTGGCAACCTACCTGGCCAACTGGCTGGGCTGGATCCTCACCAGCGGCGGTTGGGGCCGAGACAGCAAAGATAACTGGTGGCAGTCGCTCATTTACTATCACCAGCAGATCTACGGATTCCACGTCGGCTTGCACACTCCGCACGCCTATGCCAGTAACCCGCTCACCTGGCTGTTCATGGGTCGCCCGGTTGCCTTCTGGTATGAATCCAGCCAGTGTCCGCCAAATCCCAATGGGTGTTCTGCCGCTATTCAAGCCATAGGCAACCCGTTTATCTGGTGGGGAGCATTCGCGGCTCTCATCTGGCTGACCTATAGCTACTTCGTGGGAACTTATGCAGGCAGGGGGCGCCCCCGCACCCGAGGCGACCGAACCATCGGCCTAATCCTGTTGGGAGTGGCGGCCGGGTACCTGCCTTGGCTGATGTACATGGGCCGCACGGTGTTCCAGTTTTATGCCATCGCGTTCGAGCCGTTTTTGATTCTGGGCCTGGTCTACGCCCTCCGATCGCTTTGGTACTCGGGAACGCGGTGGCGGCGGTCGATCGTCGTTTATCTTTCCAGCGTCTGTCTAGTCTCGGTCTTCTTCCTTAATCTTTGGTGGGGATTCGTGACACCGTACTGGTTCTGGCTCAGCCACATGTGGTTGGGCAATCTCTGGATCTAGACTTCAGACATGGCAATCTACGCGGTTCAATACATCTACTCGGGCGAGCCAGACGAGCTGGCCGCAATCCGCCCACAGCACCGGGCATTCACGAAGGATCTATTCGAGGCCGGAGTACTGCTTGCATCGGGCCCACTTGTGAATCGGGCCGCGGCTCTGCTGCTGCTACGAGCAGATTCCTGGACCGATGTAGTCCAGATCCTAGACAACGACCCATTCGAAGTCGCTGGCCTAATCGGCGAACGCGACATCGAGGAATGGAACCCCATCTACGGCCCCTGGGAGGCAAAATAATGAGTTTCGACCCTAGCCAGATGCTGATGGCCACCCTTAATAATGGCCAGCAACTCCCCCGACTCGGCCTCGGCGTTTACAAGGTAGAGCAGGACATCGCCGACTCCCTAATCGTTAAGGCCATCGAGACCGGTTACCGCCGAATCGATACCGCCGCGTTCTACGACAACGAGCTCGAGATCGGTGCCGGAATCCGCAAAAGCGGCGTGGACCGCGATCAGATCTTTGTAACTACCAAGATCTGGAAAGACGGACAGGGCAAGGCCAACACCGCCGATGCCATCGAGGAATCGCTAGACCGCTTGAAGCTTGGCTACGTAGACATGCTTCTCATCCACTGGCCTCACCCGGCCATGGACCTGTACTGCGAGACCTGGGATGTATTCAACGACTACCTGGCCACCGGGCGCGTCAGGGGAATCGGTGTGAGCAATTTCGAGCCGGAGCACCTGGCCAAACTCGCCGATCACTCCGATGTGGTTCCTGCAATCAACCAGGTAGAGCTAAACCCATCGTTCCAGCAGCAGGCTGTGCGCGCCTACAACACCGATCACGGCATACTCACCGAGGCTTGGAGCCCGATTGCACGGGGACGAGACCTAGACAACCCGATCATCCAGGCGCTGGCCGCAAAACACGGCAAAACCGGCGCCCAGGTCATTTTGCGTTGGCACATCCAGCTGGGAAATCTTGTGATTCCCAAGACCACGCACCCGGATCGCCTGCTCGAAAACATTTCGATCTTCGATTTCGAGCTGGACCCAGAAGACATGGCAGCCATCGCAACCATGGACACTGGCGTGCGAACGGGATTAGATCCGAAGTCTTGGTAGTTAGTAATCCACATGCGAGTACTCATTAGTGGAGCAAGTGGTTTAGTTGGCACCGAGCTGGCGCGGCAGCTAACCGAGCGAGGCGATGTGCCGGTACGACTAGTACGACGTCCGGCAACCGGGCCAAACGAAGTCAGCTGGGATCCAGCCAACGGATCCATTCCCGATGGCGCACTGGATGGAATAGACGCCGTAGTTAACCTTGCCGGCGCAACAACGGGCAAGCTTCCCTGGACCCAGAGTTATAAGCGCGAAATTATCGAATCTCGTTTGCAGTCGACCGCGACGCTAGTCAAGGCAATAAACGACGCAAAGGTGAAGCCCGCGGTATTTGTTTCGGGTTCTGCCAGCGGCTTCTACGGAGACACCGGCAGTCGGGTTCTGGACGAAACCGCGCCTAACGGAACCGGCTTCCTCGCCGAGCTTGCCGGCAAGTGGGAGGCCACAGCGGCCAAGGTAGACCCCAGCGTTCGCCTGGTACTGGTGCGAACCACCATGGTCATGAGTCGCAAACTCGGCGCATTGGGGCGACTGTTGCCCCTCATTAAAGCGGGCGTGGGAGGTCCACTCGGCAATGGAAGGCAGTGGTGGGCCTGGATTTCGGTGGTCGATGAGGCCGGGGCAATCCTGCACCTGATAGACACCGAGGCCGCCAGCGGCCCCTTCAACCTAACGGCTCCAGAACCAGCAACCTGCGCCCAGGTGGTGCAGGCGCTGGGCAAAGAACTGCACCGGCCAACCCTGCTGCCGGTGCCTGCCTTCGCGATGCGTATGGTTTTGGGCGAAGCCGCCGATGAGCTTCTGTTGTGCAGTCAGAAGATGAGTGCAGACAAGCTCCTGCAGAGTGGATTCAAGTTCAAGCATCCCCGGTTGCAGCAGGCGGCGGCCTGGGTTGTTGCACGCGACTAAACAGAATTAGAAAACCCGCTGGTGCCCGTTAGGGCATCAGCGGGTTTGTCGTTTATTGGGTTATTCAGCCTTTGGTGCGGCAGGCTTCTTAGCTGCTGGCTTCTTAGCGGCTGCGGTCTTGGCCGCGGCAGGCTTGGCTGAGGTGGTCTTTGCGGCAGGCTTGGCTGCAGCAGGCTTTGCAGCAGTTGCCTTAGCTGCCGGCTTAGAGGCTGCGGTCTTCGCCGCTGGAGCCTTGGCTGCTGGCTTTGCAGCGCCAGCCTTAGCGGCCGGGGCCTTAGGTGCAGTCTTGGTAGCCGGCGCCTTTGCCGCAGGCTTTGCCGCGGTGGCCTTCTCTACTGCGGCCGCGGTCTTGGTAGTGGCAGTGCGAACGGCCTTAGCTGCGGTCTTGGTGGCGCCCTCAACTGCCTTCTCGGCGGTCTTAGCGGCGGCACTTACCTTCTTCTCGGCAGTCTTGGTAGCTGCCGAAACAGCCTTCTCGGCGGTCTTGCTTGCCGCAGTGACCTTCTTCTCAGCGGTCTTCGTTGCAGTCGCGACTGCCTTTTCCGCGTTCTTGGTTGCAGCTGCAACTACCTTCTTGGCCTCTTCTACGACCTCGGCGGTCTCGTGTGCAACATCGGCACCGATGGCGCCGGCAACCTTGGCAACGTCTTCGGCGTTGCGGTTGAAAATCTTCTTGATGCGGTCGAAAATCGACATTTTGTGAATCCCCTTGGTGTTGGAATGCGGGCCTTAGAGCCAATAAAACCTTATCCCACCGCGGCTAACGGGGTATAGAACTGTTTTTAGACGGCGCGGCGGCGGCGCAGAATCTCGTCCAGGTTTTCGCCCAGCACGACTTCCTCTGGACGACCAACCGCAGTGACTGCTGGCGACTGCAGGACGGTCACCGGTGCCAGCTTCGCGGTCTCGAGGGTACCGATGTGTCCGGTGTGCATTGGCGCAGGCATGTGTCGAGGGGTCCAGGTGCGGTCATCGTCGGCAGCTTGTACCGGGGCCGCTGTGGATACTCCGCCGACTGCCAGCGCGGCCTGGTAGAGCGAACGATAGTCAACGCGCTGGGCAGCAACCGGCTGCGCCTGCGAACGCGAGCGGCCGGCGCGCTTGGCGGCGCGCAATGCAGCCTTGCCGGCGGCCTTACCAACTGGGGCCATCGACTTGGCCTCCTGCTTGATGCGTCGGGTCGCCTCACGAACCAGATCGACGTTTTCTCCACGCTTCACCCAGGCCGGTACAAAGAAGCCGAGCCAGACCGCCGCAGCCAAAACCACCACGAGACCGGTGAGCGAAGAAGTGTTCATACCTCAAAGATATGAGGTGAACAATTGCCGATTAAATATTTGACTCGGCGTGTTTAAAAAGTTTCTAAGAAATCTGCAGGATTCGGGTACTTCACCGCTGGAACCCTGCCCTCCAGCCAACGGTTCAGCACGCCGCCATCCACTTCCTCGCGGGTCAGTGCGAAAACCATGTGGTCACGCCAAGCACCGTTGATGTGGATGTAACGCTGTTTCAAACCTTCGTAGCGGAATCCAAGTTTCGCAACCACCCTCAGGCTGGCCGCGTTCTCCGGGCGAATATCAATCTCTATTCGGTGTAAGCCAACAACCTCAAAAAGATAGTCGACGGTCAGCGCAACCGCGGTCGGAGTTATTCCCTTCCCCGCGGCATCGGCTACCACCCAGTATCCGAGAACCGCACTAGAGACCGAGCCATGAAGCATGTTCGCCACGTTGAGCTGACCAACAACCGCACCCTCATGCTCGATCAACATCGGGATCCCCGACTGGGCGTCGTAGGAGCGCAGCAACGACCTGACCATTCCCTTAACATCGAAGGAATTGGGCGAATACGGGCTCGTCGCCTCCCACTTTCGCAGCCAGGACCGGTTTTCCATCAGCAGGCGTTCCACAACCTTTGCGTCGCGCATCCGAATCAGTCGGAGTTTGACATCCTGGTGAGTTAGAGCGAACGAGTTGGGCATGGTGTCAAAATTAGTGGCATGAGTTCCTCAGATGCGCAGAATGCCAAAAAGTTACTCCGCGCCAAACTTTCATCGGCCAGGCAGACCCTAGCCAAGGACACCCTCGCGCCGTTCGGTCTGGAACAACAGCTGCTTCGACTTGTGAACCACATCGGCGCCAAGACGGTTGCCGCATACCTGCCTTTCGGAACGGAACCAAACATCGGCCAGTTTGTGGTTGGTGCGGCCGGGCACGGAATTTCGCTAATCATGCCGGTCGCAAACCCCGATGGCACGATGAACTGGGTTAGCTATACCGGCCAGAGCGAACCAGGGATTTTCGGATTCGAGGAGCCGGTAGGGCCGGCCGCTCAGTTACACGACGCCGATCTCATCCTGATTCCAGCCAGCGCCGTCGACCGCATGGGCAATCGGCTGGGGAAGGGCAAGGGGTTCTACGACGTTGCCCTCGCCGACCCATCGGTGCTTGCTCCGGTGGCCGCAGTGGTTTACGACGCCGAAGTGCTGGAGGAGATTCCAGTGGAGGATCACGACCAGCCGGTCGCCTTCATCCTCACCCCGGAGCGCATGCTGGAGATTGGGTAAAATTAGGGAACTATGCCTACCTACTCGTACAAGTGCAAAAACTGCGGTCACACCTTCGACATCCAGCAGTCGATCTCGGACCAGGCGCTTACCGAATGCCCGGAATGCAAGGGTGAACTCACCAAGGTATTCGGCGTTGGCAGCGTTACTTTCAAGGGTTCGGGCTTCTACAAGACCGACAGCGGAAGTTCCGCCGACTCACCCTCAAACTAACCAAAAGGGCCCGTCGCTAGCACTTTCGGCTGCACCCTAACCCCAGTGCGGCGGCTTGTCCTGCTTTAGCCGGGCGTCGTTAGCACCCGAGTTGCCACCGCGACGGTAATCGCCCCAAGCGGCATCGGTGTCCTCAAACTTGACCTCATCCTGGAAACCAGCCTTGTTATTGCCTAGTGGCAGCCCCAGCGCCTCAGCGGTTTCGCGGGCGAACCGTTCCGGATCGCTAAATAACTCGAAGGCGTGAACTCGCTTTACCTGCCACCCAAGAGCGGCAAGAAGCCTTGGCCTGAGATTGATTTCCTGAGCCAAGTCTCGCTCGGAGATAATCCAGTCGGGTTGCAACTCGATTGCCTTGTTACCAAAACTTGCCACCATGGTGAGGTTCTGGCCGAAGTCAGATTTCACTGTGACGCCAAGTTTGCGAAGTCGCAGGGCGAGGTCGCGCAACATGGCATCGGTGTCGATGTCGTTCGAGGCGGCTTCCAGGTGAATGCCTCCGCCCAGAAGTTCTCGCAGGTGTGCAACGCCATTACCGGCGGACTCGGGAAGGTCTCGCTGGGCGAAGCACGAAACCACGGTCACCTGCTTGCGACCACTCACCAGGAGGTTAGCCAGGTAGCGCCGCCCGTTTGAATGGGTGAGGTCACCGAAGTCAGACCCGGCCTTCCCTTGAGGAGTCTTGCCGTAGCCGACGCTGAAAATGATGTGGTCCACCACCCGGTGGCTTAGGCCAGAAAGCGTTGAAATCTCAAATTTTTCACGTCCGTGCCCCTCGAAGAATTCCACCAGGTGCTGACGCTTTTTGAGGCCACCGTAGACCGCCGCACGCACCCGGTCCGCATGCATTTCACTGGCCGTTGCAAACAAAAGCGAGTCTTCAGGGTGCCAAAGGGCGTGGTTGTAGATCAGCTCTACACAGCGGTCCACCTCGGCGTCGAGGCTCTGGTTGGCGCCCGCGATGTTGCTGGTTGCCAGGCCGCCGTGGTGAATTACCTCGACGTTGATGTGGGAGTTCCCCCAGTAGTCATCGGCGGTTGGCTCGAATACGATTCGGTTCTGGTAGAACTCTCGGTTGATGAACCCACCCAGAATCTGACCATAGGTGCGGTATGAGCGTCGCAGCACCTCGGTGCCGTAGGCATTGCCCATTTCGGACAGCACGCTTGTCGACGAGACTTCCCGACCAATCGGAATCGGCCTGGCCTCAATCTCGAACCCAACCGGCGCAGCGATGGCGTCGTCGCCAAAGGCAATCACCTGGGGTGCCCGAATGAAACCGTTCAGGTTCTCAGCGACGCTGGTTCCCGCGGCATCCAGGATCAGCAGGGTGTCAAACTTATGTCCCGCTCCAAGCACCTCGGCAACCTCGTAGGGGCTCATTGCTAGGTTGGGCATCAGATTGGCACTGATGTGGGGAGCCGCACGGAAGAGTTCGGTGAGGCTGGCGGAACCAGACTTGAGCAGGTTCTTGAGCGCCGTGGCTTCGACCGCATGGCCAAGCAGGTCGCTGCGCCAGTACTCGCCCAGCTGTGCTGCCAGGTTGGCTCGATTCTCCGCCAGCACGGCGTCGCTCTGCTCTCGGAAACGCTGCTCTAAGGCATCGATTTCGGCGACCGACTTGCCCAAGACAATAGGGTTTCGGGTTGCCAGGTATTCCAGTGCGGACTGCCACCAGGCAAGGTCGAATTCGCTCGCCAGGTGCTCGCGACTCACGTGTAGACGCGCGAGGTCGCGCATGAGGTCCTCGAGCCCCTTTGAACGCAGTTCATTGGCAACCATGGCTCGCTCGCCGATGTTCTCAAGCGCACCCGTGTCTTCGACCAGCGAATCCAACTTGGCGGCCAACTGATCCAGCGGAAGCGCGGTCAGTAGTGGCTCGGTACTACGAGGGTCGAGGTGCCGTTGAGTCTCTTCGAGGTCCGCAACCAGCGCCTGGTAGGTGACCATCGCGTCGTTGATTCCGCCCGGCACCGCGGGTGGCTTGAGCCCGATGCAGTTTGTCTGCCAGGCCTCGCGCTGCTGCTCGATGGCGCGCAGACTGGCGTTGATGTCCGCAACATGCATTCCCGGGCGAATGAATTCCTTGGCAAGCTTCTTCAGTCGGCGGCGGGTTCCGCCACTCATCTCGCCCTTTTGCTTTGCGCCGGTGGCGGCGATGACCTCGGTCAGCGAGCGATCGAACACGGCCGGCACAAAACGATCCAGGCTTTCGCGGATGCCGGAGAAAAGCCGCAGGTAGCTGCCGATTTCCTGCACCGAATTGGCTGGGCGGAATTCCACCGCGGAAATGAACTCGTTTAGCTTGGCCAACAGGGTTGGATAAGTTTCATCGCGAAGCCTGCGAACCACCGCAAGTGCCTGGGCAACGTCGGCCGGGTTATCGAATCGGGCCTGGAACCAAGCCGAGTCCTGGGGTCCGTACTTGAACTCCCCCAGCTCGAGCGCCTTGGTCAGCAGAGCCAAAGCACCTTCTCGGTCCGGCTGGGCCAGAAGGTTGGCGCGGGCAATTCGGGCATGCGTTTCGGGTGCGTGTGGCATCAACGAAAGCTCTGCCAGCTTCTCCAGAACCTCGAGGATGCTCACACCTAGCTCCGCGTTGACCGCACGGAGGGCACCAAAATACGCACCGAGTTGGTTGGCCGCATCCTGCAGGTCTACCGCGGCGGTGCCACTCGAAATTCCCTTAGAGCGCTCGTTTCGGCTGATTGCACCGATGGCGTCCATCCAGGCCGAGTCGCTGCGAGCGATCAGACCGTTCAATCCCAGTGCCGCCAGGCGGTCTGCGAGTTCGTTCAGGGTTTGACGGCGAGGGGCAAGGACCAACGTGCGCTTGCGGGCTGCCGTCAGGGCGGCGAGGGTGTTCACCACGGTCTGCGTGTATCCGCAACCGGGAAGGGTCTCGACGGCAAAGGATTGGCCGGCGACTGCGCGGGCCATGATTCGGCGCTGTACCTCATCGGCGTCTGCTACCGGCTGGACACCGGTTGTCGAGAGCGGCCCGAGTTCCGCTCCATTGCTCGGGGCCGCAAGGTGGTTCAGGATTGGCACATCGATGCTCGCGATGTCTCGCAGCATGGTCACCGGCGCAGTGGTGAAATTGCCGAGCGCCAGAATCCGCTTAAGCTCCACCTGGCCGGCGGCCCCGATGAGCGCCGAAAGGTGATCCAACAGGGCGATAGGCACGAGGTCGGACTTAGGCTGAACCGTGGCAAGCAGGGCGCTCTCGTTCAGCTTTACGCCGTAGCAGGTGTCCAGGCTGGAGGCCAGCGCTGGGTTGACTATCGGCGCACCCGCCTGACGAACCTCGTAGTCCTCGCCCAGGCGAATCAGCTGAATGGGCCAGAGCAGGATTGGCAGGCGCAGGTCAAACCCATCGCCCTCGAGGCTGATCAGGCCGCCTACCAGGTAACAGGTTTCGATTCCGAAGTGGTCGCGGAGCTGATGCGTCTTGGCGTCGATACGCTTAGCGGCCGAATGCGCTTTGCTGAAAGTGAGCGGGTCGCGAACCAGATTTGTGAGGGTACTTGCGCCGGTTGCGGTGAACTGCGCCATGCCACCCGGGTGGGCCCGGTCCAGGTCTATCTGGCAGAAGGCATCGAAGTCGTAGGCAAGTAGCGGATTCGTGACGCCGATGGCCTGAATTTCGGCTCGCCAGCCGTCCCAGGCCTGTCGGTTAGGGATTGCCAGCATCGGATTCTCGTTCACAGTTCAAGCGTAACTTTTGGCCGGTTAGTCGGTTGGCAAGCTGCTTGCGTGTTAGCCAAGAATCACCCGAGGCCCGGTCAGGAAAGTAAACTGCTTTGGTGCCCGGTTTGCGGGTGCAAAGGCTCCATAGCTCAGCGGATAGAGCGGCGGTTTCCTAAACCGTGCGCCCGGGTTCGATTCCCGGTGGGGCCACGGTTCGCGACCGAAGGGAGCGCAACCGGCCACAGCTAAGGGCGATAGCCCGGTGGTTCGCGAGCGAAGCGATGGGCAACCCACAAAGGGCGATAGCCCGGTGGGGCCACGGTTCGCGATAGCCCGGTGGGGCCAGCTACGCCAGCGAGCGCCTGGTCCATTCCTCCACGTGCTCGTGCAGTTCTGGCACCAGAGCCAGCTGCTCCGGCTTCATCAGCACGCTTCGCATGATCCGGGTACTCTCCCGGTCCATGGACATGTCTATTCCTCGCGCGAGCAGCTGTGCTGGCTTCACGTTGTAGGTGGCCAGATGGGTCTGCTGTGGTCGATCGCAGTCGATCGCATTCAGGAACGTGCTGTGCGAAACCTCATCCAGCTTGGACATGCTTGGCACCCTTGCCAGGTAGGCAATAATGTCCAGTTCCGGCTTCTGGTAGGGGCGCAGGGTCTCTGACTGATTGATCAGGTTGTACCAAAGCTGCACGGCCTGGCGTCCTGGGCGAAGTATGCTTCCGAGCCCCTGGCTGGTCAGCGGGAAAATCTGCAGGGTGGCCCACAGCGCTGCGGCGGCGGCGCCGGCACGCGAGGTCTCCAGCTGAATCTCTCCGTAGTGCAGGTCCTTGCTAGCGAAGTAGGTGTAGGGCGAATCGTGCTTGTAGTAGGGGCCGATCGTCTGGTCGCGGAACAACACCGCGCCACAACCGTAGGGCTGTAAACCGTGCTTGTGTGGGTCTACGACCACGGAGTCGGCGTCGCGGATGGCCTGGTAGTGGCGGTTAGTTTCTTCGTCCAGGACATCGGGGATAAGAATGAAGTAGCCACCGTAGGCCCCGTCAACGTGCACACGGGCGCCATATTGGCGCGCAAGAGGGATGATGTCCGCCAGTGGGTCGACGGCACCCAGGCCGGTGGTGCCGAGAGTCGCAACGACGACACCGATTTCACCGGTCTTTAGCCGCTCCTCAAGCGCCTCAAGATCCATGCGTCCACGGTTGTCGGTTGGGATAGCGATGGTTGGCACGTTAAGCACTTCGCCCATGCGGCTGTGCACATAGTGAGCGTCTTGGCTGTGTGCGATGGCCTTGCCGGGGTTGATCTCGCGGCTAATCCAGAGGGCCTCCAGGTTCGCGGTGGTGCCGCTCCAGGTGAGGTGGCCCAGGAATCCGTCCGGGTCGTAGCCGAACATAGTGGCCATGTCGCGCATGACTTCGCGCTCCATGTAGGTCGTGGCGCGACCGCCATCGATGGAGTGATTGTTGGGGTTCAGCATCATTGCCGCCACGTAGGCCGCCTGGGCAACCGGGTGGGCTGGCTTCAGCATTTGAGCCGCATACTGCGGGTGGAAGTAGGGGTAATTGTCGTCCAGGCGCTCGATCAGGGTGTTTAGGACCTGATTCACCTGTTCGATGTCGGCCTTTTGTGAGATGTGGGTGTCGAACGGACCGAAGGTGGCCTTCTGGGCCTCCATTTTTGCGACTACGTCACCGATTAAATCGCTGAGCTTGATTGTTTGTTTCATCTTTGAGCAAACCTCCACATTCACTCTAGAACATTCGCACCCAAACGGTTCCTGATGCGGTTCGAACGATGTGAAAGCGTTACCTGCCCCGGATACGCAGTGTCCACCAACGGGCGGCTAGCAGACCTTGCCGTCGGAGTTGGCGTCGCGGTACCAGGCGTACTCCCTATTGATTCCCTTGAAATAAGGGCCATAGCCGGCCTTGTTCGCGGCCTTGCAGGTTTGGAACCGAGGGTCCAGCTTCTTCGCCTTCACCGGCTTTCCGGAGGTCACATTCGGCATGACGCCAGATACATCGGTGGCAGGCAGCGCACCGATGTACTTCTGATAGGCGTCCTCCCAATTGACCGAAATCGCCAGTTGGGCAGCGGCCAGCGACAGCGAACCGGCGCAAACCAGGTCGTGCAGCTTGTTCTCGATTGCGTCCTTCAGTCGCGCACCCGCCGAGCCCGCATAGGGCTCCGGCCACAGGTTTCGCGGGTCGGTGGGATGGCCACCCAATTCCAACGAGATCAGGTGATCTTCCTCGTAGTCGGAGGTTTTGTAGTCGCCGGCGACCGCGTAGCCCTGCTGCAACTGCTTTATCTTGAGGGACGTGGTGTAGCTGGAGGGTGGCCTAATAGTTTTAGTAAATCCACTGACGCAGATGGTCTGCGCGATGTTGGCCTGGGTCACATCTGGGTTGGTAACGCCAGGAGTCTTGCCCGAATCTGGTAGGGCCGCGGCCATCGCGACCAACCCGACGGCAAGCGCCTTCGATAGCACGGCAAAAATCACGCGGACCCCCTAGCCCATTCGCAGCCGAAACCTAGGCGGCGATGAGGTAATTGTCCCAGTTTGCCTCTACGCGCTCGGCACCGCGAACCGACCAAATACCTCCGGTCGGCATTTTTGGCGTGGACTTCAGGCTCCAGCCCAGGTCATTCAGGGTCTTGTCACTCTTGGTGTTGTTGCATTTCAGGCAGCAGGCGACCAGGTTCTCCCAGCTGTCCGCGCCACCCCGGCTTTTTGGGAATACGTGGTCGATGGTGTTTGCAAACCTGCCGCAGTAAGCGCAGTTGTGGTTATCCCTGCGCAAAATTCCACGGCGGGTAACCGGGATTGACCTGCCCGCGGGAACCCGCACATAGCGCGTCAATAAAATCACCGATGGCAAGTCGTATTCGTCCGAGGCGCTATGAACGATTTCCTCGGAGGGCTCCAAAACAGTTGCCTTGTCGCTCATTACCAGCGCCAGGGCCCGCTTGAACGACACAACCCCTAGCGGTTCATAGCCAGCATTCAGTACCAATGTGCGCATAACTTTGTCCTTTCGAAACCACCCAAATGGCCTATGGGTTTTCGGTGAGACCGCCACTCCGGTAACAAAAAACGCGCCGCCCAATAAAGGCAGCGCGTCAGAGGTCCAGGCCGGATTGGCAGGAATGTTGGAACTGATGTTCGTGCTTGGCGGGCACAACCTTCAGGCTCATAACTACCTCTCCAGCCACCGGAATCGGTGGTCTTAGGCTCAGATTACGCCTGCTCAGGTGAATTAATCGTGAAGCAACACGCTACAAAAGGTAACGATTTTGGCGCGGCTCAAACCCCGCTGAACCTGGCTCGTTACTTGGTTGCCAGTCGAACGTAGAAGACCTTATCGGTGAAGATTGGCGCCAGTTTGACGGTGTCTCCAGGGCGAGGCGAGTGATAGAAGTTGCCATTTCCGGCGTAGATGCCGTCGTGGCTAAGGTCGTCCAGGATCACTAGGTCTCCCGGGACGGCGTCCTCGGGTTTGACGATGATGCCGAGGCGGCTCTGGGCAATCACCGAGTGTGGGAGGTCTAGGCCGAACTGCGAGAATACGAAGCGGACGTAGCCGGAGCAGTCGAAACCGGAAGGGTTTTCGCCACCGAAGACATACGGCGATCCAACGTACTTTGCCGCAACCGTAAGGATTTTGGCTCCGTCCAACTTGGAGTAGGGCGGGTTATTTACGAAGTCGGCGGCGGTAGGACCGGCGTAGGAGAGGTAGCGAGTGGCGGTCTGCTGGCGCGCCAACTCGGCCGCGCTGGTGCTCTGGTAATTGTCGCGGTGGTAGTTGGCAACGGCCGCCTCGGCCACTGTCATATTCTGCGATCCAGCCGTGTTTGCCACATCGGCCGCGTTCGTGGTGGTGAAGTGCGCCATCGCAGCGATTTCCGGGCTGTAGGCGTAGGCCGGTAGGGCTACGGTCGAGAAAATTCCCGCGGAAACCACCATGGTTATAGCGCTACGCACCTGCTTGCGCTTGGAAAAACGAACCCGGGTTTGGCCTGCGACCACGAATCGACCGGTGCGAATCGCCTTTTGGTTTTGGTCAAAAATGACGTGCTGGGTCTTGGCCGCTTTGCGCTCAGCGCGCTTCTCGGCTCGTCTGGCCTTTTTACGCTCCGCCTCGCGGATTGACCTACGCGAGCGCAATTCCATCGTCTCGAAGACGTTGATTTCAACGTCCGCGCGATGGCGTCCTGTGCTCTGCTTTGCCAAAAAAGGGCCTAACGGTTTTTACAACGGTGAAGAATACGGTTGCAACGATGTCCGACAATTTTACCAAACAGAGGAATACCCTCAAGCCCCGGTGCCGAATTTAAGGCTTTTAAGCCTCAACAAACAGGTGGGCGGCGTCATCGATTACCAGCGATTCACCTTCGTGCGCGCCGGCAACCCGAATGAAGACCCGGCGGGACTTGTGCTCGAAGGTTAGCTTGGCCCCGGGAACAATCCCCAGCGCTTTCAGATCTGCCAGCAGTTGGGTGTCAACCTGGAGTGGTTCGCCAATGCGGCGAAGCGTGTAGACCCGGTTAGAATCGGCGAAATCGAGGTTGGCAACGCTCACTACCCCCTCGGCAAAGGCCTGCGAGAGCGGTGCACCAAGCTCGTCCAGACCCGGAATTGGGTTTCCGTATGGAGAAACATGCGGGTCGTTTAGGAGTTCCAGCAGTTTGCGCTCCACGTGGTCGCTGATCACGTGCTCCCAGCGACAGGCCTCCTCGTGTACCAGCTCCCACTCCAACCCGATGACATCAGCCAGGAGGCGTTCCGCCAGTCGGTGCTTTCGCATAACTCGCACCGCCTCTTCCCGACCCATCTGAGTCAGTTCGAGGTGGCGGTCTCCGCCCAGACCAACTAGCCCAAGCCGCTCCATGCGTGCAATGGTCTGAGAGACTGTGGGGCCGGAGTGACCGAGGCGCTCCGAGATGCGGGCGCGCATCGGCACCTGACCCTCTTCCTCCAGCTCCAAGATGGTGCGCAAGTACATCTCTGTGGTGTCGATGAGATCGGTCACTGTTGTCCTTTGCTGGCGGGGTTTCGCTCCGTCAATTATTACGGAGGCAAACCCGCAGTTCAGATTAGGCTCGGTAAACTTTTAGCCATGGCTGACATCAAAATTCCGACCGAACTGCTTCCACTAGACGGACGATTTGGCTGCGGCCCATCGCGGGTTCGCAAGGAACAGCTGGACGCCTTTGCGGTTCATGGCGCAAAGCTGATGGGCACCTCGCACCGTCAGGCTCCGGTAAAGAACCTGGTGAAGCGAGTTCAAGAGGGCTTGATGGACCTGTACCACAACCCTGAGGGCTACGAGATCGTTCTCGGCGACGGCGGCTCGACCGCGTTCTGGGATGCCGCGTCGTTTAGCCTCGCCGAGGGCAAGGCCCAGGCTCTGGTACACGGCGAATTCGGCAGCAAGTTTGCAACCGCGCTCAAGGCTCCGTGGCTCACCGCGCCAACCGTTATCAACGGCACCCCTGGAAGCCGCCTAGACCTCGAGGCAGAGGCCGGTGTCAGCCTCTACGCCTACGCCCAGAACGAAACCTCGACCGGTGTTGTCACCCCGGTGAAGCGCGTTGCGGGCGCCGACGAGGGCGCACTCTTCCTCACCGATGCAACCTCGGCGGCCGGTGGAATCGACTTCGACCCGACCGAGACCGACGTCTACTACTTCGCACCACAGAAGAACTTCGCCTCCGATGGCGGTCTCTGGCTGGCACTGATGTCGCCTGCGGCCACCGAGCGCATCGAGCGCATCGCTGCATCCGATCGTTACATCCCAGAGTTTCTTAGCCTGAAGACCGCGGTAGACAACTCACGCCTTAACCAGACCCTGAACACGCCTGCGATTTCCACCCTCTTCCTGCTTGCCGAGCAGATCGACTGGATCAACGGCAACGGCGGCCTCGCCTGGGCCGATGCCCGCACCAAGGAGGCATCCGCATTCCTTTATGACTGGGCCGAGAAATCGGGCTTCGCAACCCCATTCGTAACCAACCCGGAGCACCGCTCGCAGGTTGTAGTAACAATCGACTTCAACGAGGGCATCGACGCCGCCCAGATCGCTGAGGTCTTGCGCGCCAACGGCGTAGTTGACACCGAGCCTTACCGAAAGCTGGGCCGCAACCAGCTGCGCATCGCCACCTTTACCGCGGTTGACCTAGACGACGTCAAGCAACTGACCAAGTGCATCGACTTCGTGGTGGACCAGCTGGGCTAGGCTCGAGCCAACAGGCATCGCCTAACAGTAAGCGCAGGGCAAATAAGAATGGTTCGTTTCTATCTGAAACACGTGGATCGCAAACCGGATCCCGAGCCGGTGAAGGTAAACCCTAAGCGCGCGATCAGCGTTGGCCTTGCGCTTTGGAGCGCAGCCCTACTTGTGCTTCTTTTTGCCCCTGAGGGTCTTCCATTTGAACAGCCCCTTGGACTTGCTACCTGCGGTGTCGGAATCGTCCTTGGCCTCTACGGCCTCTGGCACGTCCGCAACCGCTAGCTCGAACTCGGGTTCTTCGGGCTGTTCGCCGATTTCCGGTTCGTCGTCAAACGCAATCTCGCCTACCGCTGCATCAGAAACGTCGGTAGAGTCATCGGCGTCGTCAACCAGATCCTCGTCTAGGTCTTCGTCCTCGTCGCTCTCGGCCGCTAGCGCAGCTGCCGCAGCAGCTTCTGCCTCTAGAGCCGCCTGAAGCGCCTTGTAGTCTGCCAGGCGCTCGCTCCAAGGGACCCATTTAGGTGCGACCAGGCTCGACTCACTTGGAGCCAGCACGACCTCGGAGACCGACGCATTCCAGCCATCGATGTAAAGGGTCACCGCGATATTCCAGTCCGGGTAGCCCTTGAGCTTGGACTCGAACAGGTAGGTGAGCACTCCGTCCTGGTCTTCCTGGACGGTGTGGCTGAACTCCCCCACGGCAAGCTTGCCGTGGGATTCGATTGCAGCCTCGCGGGCCAGAGCCAGGTAATCGGTCACGTGCGACTATGCCTCGAGTTCGTCGGCTAGACGGCGAAGGAGAGCCGCGACCTTCTTTCCCGCGCCACCCTCCGGGTAGCGGCCGTGCTTGAGGCCACCGTTGATGTTGTCTAGCACGGTGATGGTGTCCTCGACGATGACCGCTAGGTCATCGGCTGGCTTGCGCTTGAGCTTTGCGAGGCTGGTCACCGGTTCCAGCAGACGAAGACTGAGCACCTGAGGGCCCTTGCGGCCATCGGCGACGCTGAACTCAACGCGGGTGCCCTTGCGAACGGTGGCGGTGCCATCTGGAAGATTCGACGCGTGCAGGAATACTTGCTGGCCGTCATCGCTCTCGATGAAGCCGTAGCCCTTCTCCTCGTCGAAGAACCTAACTTTTCCGGTAGGCATGGATCCTCTTTCTAAAAACCAACTGGTAGTTTACCTCAACGCAATAAACAGCCCTATTTATGGTGAGTATTCGAAGGTAATCTAGAAGGATGCGCGAAAACCGATTCGAGAACATCTTGGCCTACATGGCTGCAGCCGTCATCGGCGTTTCAATCCTGGTGATCATGGTCATTTTGGTGGCCTCGCTGCTCAAGTTCAAGCTAATCGGCGCGCTCATCTTCCTTCCGATGGTGGGCCTGCCACTGGGGTTCCTGCTGGTCTTTACGCTTCTAATAACCTCGCTGATTCGTAAATCCAAGGCCAACCGCTAACCGCCAACCGGTTCGGAAAAGCCAGGAGGGGAATCGGCTAGACCATGAGTGACCTGCTAAATCTTGCAGTAAGCCTGCGAACAAAGACCGACGAGCAACTGCTTTCCCTGTTCAAACGCCGCACCGGTTTTGGCGCTCCTAAAGACTTCTTCGACCTGGCCCAGGCACTCCTGGCACCCAAGTCACTCACCCCGACCATCACCAAGCTAAGTGGTTCGGAGGCCCGGACCCTAGAGGCCATCGTCGGTGGCGAATCGAACCTTTCGGTCACCGATGAGGCAGTCGAGTCGCTTTTGGAACTGGGCCTGATCTATCAAAAAGACGATGGTTCGATTTTCGCCCTAGACGCCGTGGCGGAGGCGGCCAAGAGCGCCCTGAAGAACCTTGCCCCAGCACGCGATGGTTTCCCAGCGACCGGGCTACTGGTCCTCCCAGTTAATGGTTCTGTGATCGGCCTGGCGGCGATTGCGGCGTTCGAAACCCAACAGGCAGTGTGCGAACTCCTCATCGATGCCTCGTCCAACCGTCTCAAACTGACCGGAAAGACCGGTTTCGGCGTAAGCGACGTCAAGCGTCTGGCAGCGCACCTTCGCCGCGGCAATCAGGCCGTTCGCGGCTACTACCAGCTGGCCGAGCAGCTACAGCTGCTGCAATTGGTGGGCGAACGCTGGTGGCTGACGCCGGCCGCCGAGGCCTTCCTCGGTGCCACCGTGCTGGAGCGCTGGGTTAGCCTCGCCGGACAATGGATTTCCTCGCTTGGGCCGGTAGGCGCGAGGGAACTCAACTCGGTGCTGAAGACACATCCGGAACTGGACCTGCAATCGGCACTCAAGACGGTCTTCCCCTTGGCCGATACCAGCCTTGGAGACGAACTCAGTGTGCTTGCCGAAGAGGCGCAGGGAATCGGTTTCAGCGTGGCCGGGCAGCCAACCGTGTTGCTGGCATATTGCCTAAACAAGCAAATGCAGGTGGCGGCAGACCTGCTGCAAAACCACCTGCCACAGTTGCAGCACAGCCTCATTGTGCAGGCAGACCTTAGCCTGATCGCCCCGGGCCCGCTGGACACCGCCACCGAGTCGGTGTTGCGCAAGTTCACGGACCTCGAACAGGTTTCCGTGGCAAGCACCTATCGGCTTTCGGCGCTGAGCCTCAGCCATGGTCTCGAGTGCGGGCTTACCGTTTCGCAGATTCGGACAATGCTTCTGGAACTGAACGGTAAGGCCTTGCCTCAGCCGGTCGAGTACCTGCTCAAGGAGGCCGAGGCCCGTTTTGGCCGCCTCACGATTTTGCGTGGTTCGGGCGCCGGCGAGAAATCGGTGTTGAAGAGCACCGACGGCATTCTTTTGACGGAAATCCTCAATGACTCGCGCCTGAGGGCATTCGCCTTCCAGGCCACCAACGCGGCCAGCCTGAGCACCCGCTTCGAGCCAGAGATTGTGTACTTTGGGCTCCGCGAGCAGGGCTACCTGCCAATCCGCATCGACGAGGCCGGCGCGGTCATCTCGCCGCGCGCGAATCACACTTTCTCGGGTGGCCTGGCAAGATCGGATGCCAATCCGCACCAGCTGCTTGTAAACAACCTCCGGGCCGCCGATGAGCGTGTAGGCAAGCAGCCGGACGATCAGGACCTGACCCGGCAGATCCAACTTGCTTTAAAGAACAAGGCGCTTCTCACCGTTGTTGCCGTGGATCGCTCCGGCACCGAGGTGGAGTTCCGGATCCTTCCAACCGCCCTAGCCAACGGCCGTTTGAGGGGAATGGACAAACGCAACGACGTGGAACGCACACTGCCGTTAGAGCGCATTAGGCGAGTGGAGTTAGGCTAGAACCTATGTCTCTGGGCCCACTGATCGTTCAAAGCGACAAAACTGCACTGCTGGAAGTAGACCATCCAGACGCCACAAACTGCCGTCACGATCTGAGCATTTTTGCCGAGTTGGAGCGCGCCCCGGAGCACATTCACACCTACCGAATCACCAGGTTGGGCCTCTGGAACGCCAGGGCGGCCGGCCATGACTCCGAATTCGTGCTGGGCGTTCTGGACAAGTACTCGAAGTTCCCGGTTCCGGCCGGTGTGCGCAACGATATTGCCGACACCATGTCTCGCTACGGTCGTCTCACAATCCGTCGGGCCGAGAGCGGCGATCTGGAGCTTCACTCGGATTCGCCCGCCATCCTCATCGAGGCGTCGCGTCAGCGCAAAATTGCCGAACTCCTGGAGGGGCAGGTCTCACCCACGGCCTTCAAGATTCAGCCATTCGCTCGTGGAATGGTCAAACAAGAGCTTTTGAAGCTGGGCTGGCCGGCCGAGGACCTCGCAGGGTACACGCCCGGAACGCCTCACCAAATCGACTTGGCCGAGAGCGCTAATTTCAAGATTCGCGACTACCAGCGCGCCGCGGTGGACCGTTTCTGGGAGGGCGGCTCCGGTGTTGTGGTCCTTCCTTGCGGTGCCGGTAAGACCATCGTCGGCGCCGGCGCAATGAGCGTTGCCAAGACCAACACCCTGATTTTGGTTACCAACACGGTAAGCGCACGGCAATGGAAGGCCGAACTCCTAAAGCGCACCACGCTCACCGACGATGAAATCGGCGAGTATTCGGGTAGCACCAAGGAAATCAAGCCGGTAACCATCGCCACCTATCAGATTCTGACCACCAAGCGAAAGTCCGAGTACGCGCACCTGGCGCTGCTCGACGCCAAAGACTGGGGCCTCGTGGTTTACGACGAGGTGCACCTGTTGCCCGCGCCAATCTTTAAATTGACCGCAGACCTACAGGCCAGACGCCGACTCGGCCTCACCGCCACCCTGGTTCGCGAGGATGGCAAAGAGGGCGACGTCTTCAGCCTCATCGGGCCTAAGCGCTACGACGCGCCCTGGAAGGACATCGAGGCACAGGGGTACATTGCGCCGGCCAACTGCTTCGAGGTGAGGGTGGACCTCCCGGAAGTGGAACGCCTTGAATACGCGATTGCCAACCAGGACGAGCGCTACCGACTGGCCGCCACGAGCAAGATGAAGATTCGAGTCATCAAGCAGCTGATCGCGAAGCATGGCTCTGAACCGACTCTGATCATCGGCCAGTATCTGGACCAGATCGCCGATGTTTCGAAGGCGCTTGAGATTCCACAGATCACCGGCGACACCCCGGTAGACGAGCGGGAACGCCTATTCGGCGAATTCCGTGAGGGCCGCTTGAAGGCGCTGGTGGTCTCGAAGGTCGCGAACTTCTCGGTGGACCTGCCGGAGGCATCGGTGGCCATACAGATTTCGGGCTCCTTCGGAAGCCGCCAAGAGGAAGCCCAGCGTCTCGGACGTGTGCTGCGACCGAAGGCCGATGGCCGAAGCGCCTCGTTCTACACCCTCATCAGCCGCGACACCGTGGACCAGGACTTTGCCCAGAACCGCCAGCGATTCCTGGCGGAGCAGGGCTATTCGTACCAAATTCTGGACGCCGCCGACATTTAGAAAACTTCCAACCAGTTTTCAGGACGCTATCAGGAAACTTTCAGGGAAAACTGGGAAAGTGGGAACATGAACCCTACTTCCGGTGCAAACATCAAGGTCCTAGTCGTCGACGACGAGGCCAGCATTCGCGACCTCCTCTCTCGCACACTGCGATTCGAGGACTTCGAAACCATGTCGGTTGGTAACGGAACCGATGCCATCGAGGCAATCGAAACCTTCGAACCAGACATCATCCTCCTGGATGTAATGCTCCCGGACATGAACGGCTTCAGCGTCACCAAGAAGATTCGTTCCCAGGGCATCACCACTCCGGTGCTTTTCCTCACCGCAAAGGACGAGGCAGAACACAAGGTGCAGGGCCTAACCGTGGGTGGCGACGACTACGTGACCAAGCCCTTCAGCCTGGCGGAGATCGTTGCCCGCATTCACGCGATTCTGCGACGCACCCGTGGCGGCAAGTCCGAGGAATCGGTGCTTACCGTCGGCGAAGTGACCATCAACAACGACGCCCACGAGGTATTCGTGAACGGCACTCTGGTTGACCTATCGCCAACCGAGTACAACCTGCTCCACTTCATGATGAGCAACCCAAACCAGGTGCTCAAGAAGGAACAAATCCTGAACCACGTTTGGGAATACGACTTCGGCGGCAACACCGCAATCGTGGAGTCCTACGTCTCTTACCTGCGCCGCAAGCTTGACGAGCACACCGACGAACCCGTCATCGTGACCAAGCGCGGCGTGGGCTACATGTACCGCTCCTCCAAGAAGGCCTAGCCAAGGGATTCGGGGCCATCGTAGATGAATTTTAAGCAGCGCATCGGTGCGGCCTGGGAGTTGGTGTCGCTACGGGCAAAACTAACCAGCCTTAGCGTCGCGCTCATTGGCCTCTTGCTTACGGTTTCCACGTTTGGCACCATCAACCTCATCAGCTCATACATGCACCAGAACCTGGACAACATTTTGTCCAGCACGGCTTCTGTACTGAACCGCGAAGACCCCGCGTTTTTGGAATCGCGCCTTGCAACCCGCGCGGTTCAACTACCCCGGCTTCCGAACGACTACTACATCGCCTACCTAGACAACTCCGGCAACCTGGTTCTGGGCCTGGTCTCCTCGACTCGCACCGATCAGGCGCTTCCAAACCTGAAGTCGTACACGTTCGACAAGGTTATGGCGACCCGCGGACTTCCTTTCGAGGCCTATTTTGGCAACGGCGAAAAGAAGGAACAGGGTTGGCGCGTTATTGCCGTGCCGATGGCCGGAATGGCCGGATCCCTAGTTGTGGCGCTGCCCGAGGCCTCGGATGACGCCCTCCTAGACCAGTACCGCAACATCGGAGCAGGTTTCGGACTGCTGCTTTTGGTATTCAGCGCGCTTGCCACCTGGCTGACCATAACCCAGGCGCTGCGCCCGCTGCGCGAGGTTGAGCGTACGGCAGGCGCCGTCGCGGCCGGAGACACCAGTCAGCGCCTCCTAGAACGCCGAGGCGACACCGAGATCGCGCGCATCAATAGGTCGCTGAACACCATGCTTGACTCGATCGATTCGAGTGCAAAGGTTCGCAATCAGACCATCGATCAGATGCGCCAGTTCGTCGCCGATGCCAGCCACGAACTCCGAACTCCCCTGGTTTCGGTCCGCGGCTACGCCGAGCTATACCGAATCGGTGCGCTGAAGAAGCCGGAAGACGTGGCGGAGGCAATGGAGCGCATCGAATCGGAGGCAGTCCGAATGAGCGACCTCGTTGAGAGCCTTCTTGCCCTGGCCCGTCTGGACGAGAATAAGGCGCTGGAGAAGCACCCGGTAGAGATGCGCGAACTGGCGACCATCGCGGCCAAGGATGCCTCGGTGGCCGATGGCAACCGCGAGATAAAGCTGGTGAGCCTAGAGGGTAAGGCGCTGGCCAAGACCCGCAAGATCTCGGTACCCGGCGATGGCCCCCAGCTGCGCCAGGTACTCACCAACCTGCTTGCGAATGCTTGCCGATTCAGCCCCGAGGGTTCGGGCGTCGAGGTGGCCATGGGCGAACTTGGCGGCAACTTCGTAATGGAGGTCAGGGACCACGGCGAGGGGATCCCGAAGGAACTTCGCTCCAAGGTGTTCGAACGCTTTTACCGAGCCGACAACTCCCGTAACCGCGAAACCGGCGGTTCGGGCCTAGGACTCGCCATCGTGTCCACGATCGTGCACCGTCACGGCGGTTCCATCGAGGCCGATGAGACCCCTGGTGGCGGAGCTACCTTCCGCGTCACCCTGCCGCTGCAGTAGCCAGCACTGTTGCGGCATTCCCAAGGGCGAATCAAGTAACTTATCCACAGTTCCGCCGATTGCTGGCCCGTTGACCCGCCATCCACGAGACGATTGCCAAAACGAAAGGCAATTAAATGACTCGCATACTGGTGGATTCCGAACAGGTACTGGCAACCAACACGGTGGTCCAGGCAACCATTGAGAAACTGCAAACCGACGTAAACACCCTGCATTCGCAGCTGGTGAACCTACAGTCCTCCTGGCAGGGCCAGGCAGCCAACTCCTTCCAAGAGCTGGCTTCAAAGTGGCGCACCACCGCCGGCCTGGTACAACAGCAGCTCGGGGATATCGGCCAGGCGCTTGCGCTCGCCGCCAAGCAGTACTCCGAGATCGAGGCTGTCAACCAGCGACTCTTCCTCTAGCGCAGCAAGGCTTCCGGACTCGCCTATCCCCCACAGGCTTCCCCCTGGCCTAAACCTTTGGCAGGGTCCGGAGAAAATAAAAATGCGGGTGTCCCTTCGGACACCCGCATTTTTTGTAACTTCTTTAGAAGTCCATGCCTCCACCAGGAGCAGCTGGCATAGCCGGAGCTGGCTCTGGCTTGTCGGCTACTACGGCCTCGGTGGTTAGGAACAGACCTGCGATCGACGACGCGTTCAGCAGAGCTGAGCGGGTCACCTTTACCGGGTCCATGATGCCGTTAGCCAGCAGGTCGACGTACTCGCCGGTTGCAGCGTTCAGACCGTGACCGGCAGGAAGGTGCGAAACCTTCTCGGCTACGACACCGGCCTCGAGGCCAGCGTTGATTGCGATCTGCTTGAGAGGTGCGGCGATGGCGACCTTCACGATGTTGGCACCGGTGGCTTCGTCGCCCTTCAGCTGAAGTTTGGCGAATGCCTCGGTTCCGGCCTGCAGCAGTGCAACACCACCACCGGCTACGATGCCCTCCTCGACGGCAGCCTTCGCGTTGCGAACGGCGTCCTCGATGCGGTGCTTGCGCTCCTTCAGCTCTACCTCGGTGGCTGCACCGGCCTTGATGACCGCAACACCGCCGGCAAGCTTTGCCAGGCGCTCCTGCAGCTTCTCGCGGTCGTAGTCGCTGTCGGTTGCAGCAATCTCGCGACGGATCTGCTCGACGCGGCCAGCGATCTGGCCCTGGTCTCCGGCACCCTCGACGATGGTGGTCTCGTCCTTGGTGACAACGATCTTGCGGGCACGGCCCAGGAGGTCGAGGGTCGCGCTCTCAAGCTTGAGGCCGACTTCCTCGCTGATGACCTGGCCACCGGTGAGGATGGCGATGTCCTGGAGCATTGCCTTGCGGCGGTCACCAAAGCCAGGGGCCTTGACGGCAACCGACTTGAAGATTCCGCGGATCTTGTTGACGATGAGGGTGGCAAGAGCCTCGCCCTCGATGTCCTCGGCGATGATGAGCAGTGGCTTGTTGGCCTGGATGACCTTGTCTACCACTGGCAGCAGGTCCTTGATGTTGCTGATCTTGCTGTTTGCAATCAGGACGTAGGCGTCCTCCAGGACGGCTTCCTGACGCTCTGGGTCGGTGACCATGTAGGCGCTCAGGTAGCCCTTGTCGAAGCGCATGCCCTCGGTGAGCTGAAGGTCGGTGCCGAAGGTGTTGCTCTCCTCGACGGTTACGACGCCCTCGCGACCGACCTTGTCGATTGCCTCGGCGATGATGTCGCCGATGGTGGTGTCGCCGGCCGAGATGCTAGCGGTTGCAGCGATCTGGTCCTTGGTCTCCACTGGCTTAGCGTCCAGCAGCAGCTGCTCGATTACGGCAGCAGTTGCCTTGTCGATTCCGCGCTTGAGGCTGATTGGGTCGGCGCCGGCTGCGACGTTGCGCAGACCCTCGCGGACCAGAGCCTGGGCCAAAACGGTGGCGGTGGTGGTTCCGTCGCCGGCGACGTCGTCGGTCTTCTTGGCAACTTCCTTAACCAGTTCGGCGCCGATGCGCTCGAATGGGTCTTCCAGCTCGATCTCCTTGGCGATCGAAACACCATCGTTAGTGATGGTAGGGGCGCCCCACTTCTTTTCCAGGACGACGTTGCGTCCGCGTGGGCCCAGGGTGACCTTTACAGTGTCAGCCAGGATGTTTAGGCCGCGCTCTAGACCGCGACGTGCCTCTTCATCGAAAGTGATGATCTTTGCCATTTAGGGTTTCTCCCGTGTGGTTGAAAAACGAATGATTTGGCACTCGAGATAATCGAGTGCTAATCCATTTTGGCACTCTGGCCCCAAGAGTGCAAACGGGTTGGGGCGGACGCTTCGCCCGCCAACATGAGCAAGTTTCACGCTACGACTTCGGCCAAAATAACAAAAACCCCCTCGTTACCGAGGGGGTAGCTGTTTTGGATCGACGTCGTTGTCAACGCCAAATCTAGAAGATTCTAGATTGCGCGGACGTTGTCGGCCTGTGGACCCTTGTCGCCGGTCTTTACGTCAAACTCCACGCGCTGGTTTTCCTTCAGCTCGCGGTAGCCATCAGTCTGGATTGCGCTGAAGTGTACGAATACATCTGCGCCGCCATCCTGAGTGATGAATCCGAAACCCTTTTCAGAGTTGAACCACTTTACGGTTCCTTGTGCCATTGTGTTGCTCCTGTTTTGCAAGTTACACCGGAAAAACTACCGATGTGGTCGTTTAGTAACCGAAGTTGCTAACAGGCGCAGCTGATGCCGACGCTTTACGACTAAACGCAGTTTATCTGTATGTTGTGTCAACCGCACAAGCGTTTACGGCCCTACAGACCGCATGGTTATTGGAATGTTATGAAACGAACGAATTCATTCGCTTTTTACTTGTAATCGCTTCCAAGAACGATTGTGATCGGATCGGAGTAGGTATTGGCCTGAATCACCTGATACTTTCCCAGCGTTCCCATAAGTTCTTGTGCCGCCGACTGGGCCTGAGTGCTGGTCACATAGATCACGGTGGTCTCGCCGATTACCGGACCACTCGAAGCGCTTGGCGCCGGAGTCGGCGTCGCTGCCGCAATAGGCGCGACGGTTGTTGTTGGCGCAGGAGCCGCGTTCCACTTGGGCAGCAGGGCATAGTTAGTGGCAGTCAGGACGTTCCAGCCCGCGTCAAACAGAGCGCTGGCGACCCTGCCGGCCAAACCCTGCTTGCTGGTGGCATCGATCACGGTTACGCCAAGGCCCCCGGCCTTGAACTGGCTCTGGGTGACGGTCTGGGCACCCAGGTTAAGGTCCGAGAATCCACTGTTGATGTTTAGCGCCACGATTCCGGCAACCGCTAATCCGACAGAAACTGCCGCATAGCGCACGAACGAAATGATTCGACTTCCCGCGGTTGGCTTGGCGCGGTGACGGCCGCCGGGGGCGCTCACCGAGTCAAACTCGTCCTTGGGGAAGTCTTTGGCCATTATTCCTGCTTGTATTAGGTAGGGCAAGAGCCCAACATCGGTGGTGTTCCTAATTCTAGGCTCTGGAGGCATTCGTGGATTTCCCGGTTAGTAAGACAGACGAGCAGTGGCGGAACGAACTGTCGGAGTTCGAGTACTACGTGCTGCGCCAGGCGGGCACCGAGCGTGCCTATACCGGCGAGCTGTTGGAGGAACACCGCAAGGGGAAGTTCAACTGCCGGGCCTGCGGGGCGTTCCTATTCGAAAGCAACGCCAAGTTTGATTCCCACTGTGGTTGGCCATCGTTTTACGAGCCGCAATCGGGAGATGCGGTGGTGCTGCGTGAAGACCGCAGCCACGGAATGATCCGCACCGAGGCGCTTTGCGCAAACTGCGGAAGCCACTTGGGCCACGTATTTGAGGATGCACCACAGACCCCAACCGGCGACAGGTTCTGCATCAACTCGGTTTCGATTACCTTCGACGAGGCTTAGAAGCGGGCAGGGCAAGGCCTGTTACCACTAGGCCCGACCCGAAGTGGCGTGAATAGACTGTGAACATGACGGAACCAGAGAAGCAGCAGGGCCACGGGAGCGACTTCAAGCGGAAGATGCGCGACCGAAATCGCTATGACAATGGCGGCGTGGGCTTCTTCATGTTTTTGGCGTTCATCGGTGCAGCCGTGTACTTCGTTTCTCGCTCTCACGGATTCTGGGATGGAGTGCTCGCGATCCTGAAGGCAGTGGTCTGGCCAGCTTTCCTGGTATTCCAACTGCTGCAGCACTACCTGGGCTAAGCAAAACCGCGAACAAGCGGTTTTGTGGAAACGCGTAAACAGCGTGATTGAGTGACTACAAAACGAGAGCAAGTCCCTTAGTCGGAGAGCCGGCTAGGCAAAACCGCGAACAAGCGGTTTTGTGGAAACGCGTAAACAGCGTGATTGAGTGACTACAAAACGAGAGCAAGTCCCTTAGTCGGAGAGCCGGCTAAGGGACTCGAACCCTTAACCCCCGCATTACAAGTGCAGTGCGCTGCCAATTGCGCCAAGCCGGCTTGTGCTCTTTCGGGCACCAGATAAGTCTACTAAGCCCTGGCCGAGTGAGGCGATTGGTGTCATGCGCGTTGGCTAGAGACGCGAAATTAGCGAACCGCACTTCACGCAGCGCTTTTCGGTGGCTGGGCTCTCCGAGGAGCAGAGGGCACACGTATAGAAATCTGGCACCGGCTTTGCTGGTTTAGTTTGCACCGCTTCCCGGTCTGCCTTCACCGCGCGCACCACCGCAATGACAAGACCGACCAGGGCCACCACTGGCCCTAGCAGGAAAAGTGGAATGAATACGAATACGATGTCTCCGCAGCCGCCTGGGTTGCCCTGTGGCATGCAAATTGCGTAGGTCAGCGGGATTGGTGACAGAAATAAGCCAACCCCGATGAGCATCACTACGACGCCCGGATTAATTTTCCGTTTGGCCTTTTCAACCACGGTTTCCCCCTCGGTGATCTTTACCCTCACAGTAGAGGTAAACCCCTAAATACGCCCTATTTCTCTCCACAGTGAAACGAATGCATTCAAAAATGTTCGGCTGCTATCACGAAGCCGATGGCCTGCGCCGTGCGCTTTTCTACTGTTCTTATTGCCAACTACCTGGCATACCGCTCATAGAAAAGGTAAAGCAAGTGGAATCCATTCGTAAGCAGCTAAAGGGGAGCTCGGACCAAGGTTTCACCCTGATCGAACTTCTCGTTGTAGTTCTCATCCTTGGCATTCTCTCGGTGATCGCAGTGGTCGCCGTGAACAATGCCCGCACCACAGCCATTCAGAAGGCGTGCGTCTCTTCGGCGAGCGCCTACGTGAACGCATACGACCAGTACGCGGCACAGAACACCGTTACGCCACCTACTACTGGCACCACCTATTCCAGCACCGAGCTTGGAACCTTACTGGTGGACAAGGGGTACCTGAAGGGCCTGTCGACCAGCACCGACTACTCGCTGACCGCAACCTACGTTGCTGGCGTGTCTGGCGGAGCCGCCGCCCACATCACCGTGGCCGGCAGCGTGGCTGGTTGCAGCGCAAGCTAATCTCAAAACTCGGCATCAAACTCGCGGTTGCAGTCCTAGGATTGCAACCGCGAGTCTTTTTTGCGGGGAGGCAATGATGTCGCTCGATCAGGCAACAGCCACATACAACGCGGTGCAGTGGGCGATTCTTTTTCTGCTGGGCGCCGCATTTGGCTCTTTTGCTACCGTCCTCGAAGCGCGCGTGCCATCGGGGCGTTCGATCGTCAAGCCCCGGTCGGCCTGCCCCAACTGCGGCCACCAACTCTCTTGGCACGAGAACATTCCCATTCTTGGCTGGCTGCTACTTCGGGGCAGGTGCGCGGGCTGCCACTCCCCGATCAGCGTGAAGTACCCGCTGATAGAGCTCTCCACCGCTTTCCTGTTCCTGCTGGCATTCACGCCGGGACCAGACCCCAAGTTTGGCGCCGGCAACCTGGCCATGGCCGCCATGGCAGTGGTAACAGTTCCGCTCGTGATGATTGACCTGGAATTCCATCGGCTACCGAATGCAATCACCTACCCCACCGGCATCTTTTTGCTGGTGCTAATGGCGGCGCACGCCTTGCTCATGAGCGACCTGCAGGGAAGCTGGGGCGTACTGCTTTCCGGAGTCATTCCCGCCCTGACCCTGCTAACGCTAGGGCTGATCAGTCGCGGCGGCATGGGGCTGGGCGACGTGAAGTTGGCTGCACTGATGGGGTGGTCGGCCGGCTGGTTTGGAATCGCCGCCAATGTCACCGGTTTTGTGATCGCTTTCCTACTTGGCGGTTGTTACGCCCTGGTGGTTTTGCTATCCCGCAGGGGCACCCGGAAATCCGCCATTCCTTTTGGGCCATTCCTGTTGGCTGGACTCTGGGTGGCCTTCGCGGGAGGTCAATTGCTACAAAATGTAGTGCTGTCCGTATGGGGATTTTAGACACGTTTTTTGACCTAATTCAGACGTTCGGTTAGCCCCATAAAGCACTAAACCACCCCTCTCCCCCGTTGTTCACTGGCTGATGTCAGTTCAACACCAGGGGAAAGTGGGAACAAATGGACGCAGTTTTAGAGCGTCAGAATTCGGAAACTTCCGGAGCTAAAGCGTCAAAGGGCCGAGGGCTTTTCGGCCCCAAGCAGGCCATCGAATCGACCACCGACACGGTAGCAGCCGCGGCTACCAGCGACGGCCCGATCGCCGAATTGGTCAGCTCGGTCATGGAACGAGCGGTCCGACTTCGCGCCAGCGACGTTCACGTCGAACCCACCGAGGGCGACCTAGTGATTCGCGCCCGCGTCGATGGCCAACTGGAGGTAATCGAACGCCTACCTGGTGCTACCGCCGCAAGCTTCATCAGCCGCCTAAAGGTTCTGGCCAAGATAAACATCGTCGAGCGCCGCCGGCCCCAAGACGGCCAGTTCTCGTTGGTGGTCGACGACCGCCAGATCGACTGCCGCCTGGCAACGGTTGCGACCCTCTACGGCGAAAAGGCTGTTATGCGTTTGCTTGACACCCGCAAGGCGCTAACCGACCTGAGCGGCCTTGGCCTGGGCGAGGAGCAGCTGCGCAAGGTGCGCAAGATGGTGCACGCGCAGCACGGTCTGGTAATCACCGCAGGCCCAACCGGGTCCGGCAAGACCACCACCCTGCACTCGGCTTTGCACGACCTCGACGTAGCCAACCTCAACGTCTCCACCATCGAAGACCCCGTGGAATACGTAATGAAGGGCATCAACCACATTCCGGTGGTTGAGGAACTGGGCATCGGCTTCGCACAGCAGCTGCGTGCACTGCTTCGCCAGGACCCGGACGTGATTCTGGTTGGTGAGACCCGCGACAGCGAGACCGCACGCATCTCCATCCAGGCCGCACTCTCCGGCCGCCTCGTCATCACCTCACTGCACGCCACCGACGCCCTAGCCACCATCTACCGCCTGTTCCAGATGGAGATTGAGCCATACTTGGTGGCCGCATCGCTGCGCGGCGTGATCGCCCAGCGCCTGGTACGCAAGGTTTGCGACGACTGCGCCGAGCACTACAAGCCCACCAGCGAGGAACTCCTGATGCTCAGCGGCCTCGAGCTGCCCAAAAACCTAAAACTTCGCCGAGGAATCGGCTGCGAGAACTGCCGCCACAGCGGATACCGAGACCGCGTCGGTGTTTATCAGGTGTTCGAGATTTCGGACAACATGCGTGAACTAATTTCACGCCGGCCAGATCCCTACGAGATGGCTGCCATGGCCGAAAAAGAAGGCCTCAAGAGCCTCGAGACCGAGGCTTACCTGCTGGCAATCGCCGGCCACACCACCGTCCAGGAAGCCACCAGGCTGGTGACCAAAGATGTCCACTAACACTCAAAAACCACCGAAGTTGAATCTCCGCGAACGCCTGAATTCGTCGACCGCCAAGGCGGAAAACAGCGATCGCAAGTGGGTCATCGTCCAGCAGGATGCTGCCGGAAAAAAGGTCACGACCAAGGTAAACGCCGCAGGTCGTGCCGCAGCCAAGGCGCAGGCGGATCAGAACCTGACGATCCTCAGCCTCTCGGAGCAGAAGTCGCTGCTGCAACTGGAGATTGGTAATACCGTCAAGCCATCGGTGCTGCTGCAGTTCACCCGCCAGATTGCCTCTTTTACCGCCGCGGGAATTCCCGTGATCGAGGCCCTGGAGATGCTGGGCCAGTCCAGCAAGTCGGCACCGATGCGCTCCGCACTGGAAGCCATGGTGGACGATGTTCGCGATGGCGGAACGCTGGCGCATGCAGCCGCCGAACACAAGCACGTGTTCCCGGCCTACTACATCGCGATTTTGGGCGCCGCCGAACGAACCGGCGATCTATCGGGAACGTTCGAGACCCTGAGCACCTACCTGGAACGAGACCTGAATTCGTCCCGCGCCGTGAAGTCTGCCATGTATTACCCGGCGGTGCTATTCCTACTGGGAGTTGGCGCAATGGTTGTCATGAGCACAGTGGTGCTGCCCAAGTTCAAGACCTTCTTCACCAGCTTGGACACCCAGCTTCCGCCTGCAACCGCGGCACTTTTGGCACTGACGGACTTCATCGGACAGTTTTGGCCGGAACTTCTGGCCTCGATCGCAATCGCGATTGCCGCATTCATTTACTACCGTCGCACCCCGGCAGGCCACCTTGAGACCGACCGCCTGGTGCTCAAGGCCCCGGTGTTCGGCCAGCTGCTGCAGCTGGTGGCGCTCGAGCGCTTCTGCCGCATCCTGGCTTCGCTCAACGACACCGGCGTGAACCTCACCGATTCCCTCAAGCTCTCGGCAGAGGTGCTCGGCAACAAGGCCTACGAGAACGCGGTTCTTCAGGCACGCGATGGCGTGATCGGTGGACGAGGAATCGCCCAGCCGCTGGCCGAGGCCAAGATGTTCCCCGAGGAGGCAGTGCAGATTTTCCGGGTGGGCGAACAGTCCGGCCTGCTCTCGCTGCAGCTACGCCACGCAGCCAACTACTACTCGGGCGAGGTGGACTACCGACTAAAGAACCTGACGGCACTCATCGAACCGGTGGTGCTACTGGTCATCGGTGGTGGCACCGGATTTGTGGCCGTGGCACTGGTCTCGGCCATGTACGGCATCTATTCATCGCAGTCGATGGGAGCCTAAATTGCGCAAGATCTGGTCTCAAATCAGGTACTCCAGCGACGAGGGCACTTCGCTCGTCGAGGTCGTGGTTGCAGTATTCATTCTGGGTTTTGTCGGACTCTCGCTGGTGGGTGGCCTTGGCTCCACCAACAAGGTCGTAGACAAAACCGCCTCGGTGATCTCGGCCAACAACACTCTCCAGACTGCGGCTCGCTCGCTAAAGGAAGACGTCCAGCTCATCGGCTGCTCTAAGGACAATCAGAACCCCTACGCGGGGATAGTGGGTGCGCTGCTACCGGCCAACGTGACCATTTACGGCGACATCCAGGCCAAGTACATCTACAACGACCCGAATGCGGCCTTCACCCCGTGTTCGCAGTGGAGTAACGGCCAGCAGGACGTTCAGGAAATCACTCTGCGCTACTTCGACCCGATGGCCAAGGTTACCCAGCTGATCACCGTGACCAAGTCCATCTACGACTGCGCCGACTGCGTGAGCCAGCAGCCGGTTGACTTTAGCGTGCACCTGCCAGATGCCACCGGCGCCTGGTCTACCGCAGGCAACCTGGAGGTTGTCGCCGGAGACACCAAGTCGATTCCGCTGCACGCGGTTGGCACGAACGCGCCGGCGGGCTGGAGCCCAGACCTGGTTTGGCAGTTGACCACACCGAAGGCCGGCTTCATCTCGGTGGCCGTTGTGCCAGACGCAACCGACCCGACGGTGGGCAACCTGGCGGTTGGGGTTTCTCAGGACACCCCGGCCGGCACGTACCAGACCACGGTTCGCGCCTTCGACCTGACCTCCAACACCTATTCCAAGCTGGTCAACAAGAACCTGCAGATCACGGTCTATCCGGCGATCACCATCAACGGAGTAAGCGACACCAGCGACCTCGAGACCATGGTTGGCTGCGGCTTCACCGGAACTAGCAATCTTGCCAGCAGCGCCGCCTGCGGCCCCGGTTTCGGCGCCAACCTGACGCTTTCCGGCGGTTATGGTGACGAGCGTATCCAGCCGGGCAGCTTTGGGCCCTATGTCATCAGCAATGCCGGAAGCGTCAAGGTGGGCACAAACACCAAGCTCACTTGCACCACCACCTCGGTGTGTATCAGTTTCAACACCGCGGCCACCGCCACCGGATCGCAAAAGATCGACATCGTGGTAGCCGGTTCCAAGCTGAGCAGCGCGCCCAATGCGCAGGCGCTGAAGACGCTGTACCAGGCCAACATCCGCAGTCAGTACGGGCTGGGAACCGCCTCCGCGCCATTCCTGGTTCAGTGCTACAAGCAAGGCGGATCCACGGCCATCGGATTCCTGGCCAGCACCCACGACAATTACTGCGGCTTCACCATTAGCGCGTCGGCGCGTACCGGATCGAGAGCCGGACTCACCTCGTACTCGGCGGTCAGCGGCACGCTTGCCAACTATGAAGCCGACAAGACACCCAAGCTGTCCTATTCCAGTGCCACCGATACCGCCAGCATCGCCTACACGGTATTCCCGACCGGCAGCAACATTTGCAACGGCAAGGCGGCGGGCCAATATTCGCCGGCCACGCAGATTGCCTCGGTGAAGGACGCCCGCCTATCATCGGTGAGCGTTCCAGTTTGGATTTCGATCAAATGCTAAATCCACGATTCCTAAAAGACGACCGCGGACTCACGCTGCTAGAGGTGCTGATTGGCACGGTCATCACCGCACTAATTTCCATCACCCTGTTCCGGTTGGGCTCAGATGCCTCGCTTGGCATGGACCGCACCGTGGACCGAGCGGTGGCCCAGGCCGTGACCGGCAGCTACGCGCAGATCATCCGCAACGACGTTGACGCGAGCGTGGCGGTGACCGTGTACACTGCAACACCGCCGGCATACTCCGGAACCGATACGACCAATACCTCGGCGCTATGCAGCTCCTGGATGAACGCGCACGACCCAACCGCTTGGAGCACCCCGGGTCAGGCCGGTTTCGTGCGAACCCTGTTCACGCTTCGTCAGGCGCTGGTCGCCACCACAAGCACCGTCTACACGGACGCCACCATCCGCTGGGTTGGTTACGAAATTCGCGGCACCGCCGGCAAGGATGCTACCGGGGCAGCGCTGGTCGACTACTCGCTCTGGCGGGTCACCTGCGGCGAGACCGCGGGAGTTGCCGACCTGCCATCGGCAAGCGGATCGCGCCAGATCATTGACCTCGGTGTCAACTTTGATCCCGCAGCAGCGGGTTCCACGACTCTGTTCTGCAACGGCTCAGGCACTGTTGCCTGCGCTACCTCCGGCACCTCCGGCGTAGACACGAATGCCACCGTGTCGGCGTTCAGCTTCAAACTCCCATACCAAAACGTGAAACAGCTGACGGCAGGATCTGCCGGCTCCGGTTCGCTCACCCAGCGAGACGCCACCTTTGCAAACTCTCTCACCACCAACCTGCAACGAAAGGTCAACTGAAATGGACCAGCTTAAAAACACCGATTTCCTGAAGGGCAAATCCGACTCCGGAGCCGCGCTGGCCCTGGTTCTGCTGCTGGTGATTTTCCTTAGCCTCTGGCTTGCCGCGGTCACGGTATTCAACAGCAACAGCAAGAATGCCGCCGCGCACAACATAGCCAAGAGTCAGCAGCGCCAGGCCGATGTCGCGGCCGCGGTGGATGCCGCTTTGGCGGTCATCAACACCCCGGGCGCCAGCTTCGTTCCGAGCGCTGGCAGCAATTACGCGGCGGGCACGAACTGCCCATCGGTGATGCCGGATATCAGCCAAGCAACCCCCGTCTACACCGACGCCAACGGAATCAAGGTTTACTGCGTCGTTGCCAACTCATCCTCGGTGGTGGCCATGCCGGCAGCGGTGACGCTGCTCGGCACCTCGACCCTTACCCCTGGACAGACCGCCGGGCTAAGCCTGAGCACCACCGGATCCGGTTGCGACCCAAATAAGACATTTAACGTGAACGGCGTGATTCAGCTGGGCGCGCTTTCGGTGACCAGCCCAAACAACACCTGCCCGTTTGGCATTGGCCAGGCGACCGACCAAGCCGGCAGCAGCACGACCGCAAACAACATCCTGCTATACGCCGACCCGGGCACCTCCTCGGGCTCTACGTCGAGTGGCGGAACCCAACCGACGGTCATCAACAAGGCCACCGGGCTTCCTAGCAGCCTGGCCCAGCCGGACAAGAGCGGCAGCCTAGACCCGCACAAGCCGGGTTCGGCCATGTACTACTACACAAAGTACGTCTCGGGAACCCTGCCCAAGACTCCGACCGCGGGCAAAGACAACTCAAAGGTAACCTTCGAGGGCACCTGCGCCGCTCCGATCAGTTTCACTCTGGACAGCGGCAAAACAATCAAGGCAGTTGTGGTTCACGCCTCATCCAACAAGTCCCCCGCGGACCGCTTCGGTAACCAGTTCGATTTCGGCTGGGTGGATGACGCCGCTTTGGCCACGCTCAACGCCATGACCGATGGCAGCAGCGGCTCCTGCGGCAAGCTGGGAGTGCCGATCGTTTTTGGTCACTCGGGCACCTTTAAGAACGCAACCGGAGTGAAGCCCGGCGAGGCCGTCTTCCGTTTCGAGCGCAGCAGCGCCACCAGCCAGACCACCGAGTGGAAGATTCAGGGCCACGCCGAGGTGGTGTTCGGACAGCCGATCCCCGGTAGCAATAATCACGTTAACGGTTGCGATTCCGCTAAGGCCGGTGCGATGGTCGAATACGGAATCGGTGCAAGGTTGACCCTGGACCAGTCGAAGGTATTCATGTGTGACCTGACCACCACCTCGGCCGAAAAGACCTTCCAGTATCCGGCCTGCGCCGCCCCCGAAAAGGGCTACGGCGCCGACTTCTACTACTCCGACACCGATACCAACGGTGACCGCCGCCTCAACAGCGTCGGCAGCCAGGCCCTCATCTACATGAAGACACCGGCCACCCAGGACGAGTCGGACGCCGCGACCAACGTGACCAGCGCCGCCTACATCGCATCGCACAGCAACGGCACCGATCAGGCGGGCGACTACGACACCTGGACCGCGGCGCAAAAGCTGAGTTGGGTCACCAAGTACGGCGAGAAACTGAAAATCGCCGGACGCACCATCAGCGAACGCCTGGCAACCATGGAATCCGATGCCCACGGCGAGAAGAGCAAGGCAGTGGGCACCCGTCTGGGCGGCGAGGACGACCGCGTCACCGAGGGACTTTCCGACCTGAGTGTCAGCGGTTCCTGCTTCGCGCCATCGGCCTACTTCCACCTCTACGAGTCCAGCCAGTCGAAGGCTCACTTCTCGCAGGGGCTCATGCTGCAGGCCCTAGAACTTCGGGTCGGCGACAAGGCAAATTCGCTGAGCGACTACACCACCAGCGGTGATGTGGGAGACCGCAAGGTGCGCCTGGAGATCTACAAGAAGGGCGTTCGCCTCTCGGTGATGAACGTGGCCATCCGGGATAACTTCGGCTACCGCGGAAAGACCGGCGACGGCTACCGAATCCTGGGTCAGGCGGCCGATAAATGACGACCGCGGTGAAGGCTCGGCGCGACTCCGAGGGCGGATTCACGCTCATCGAGGTGCTGATCACGGTGGTGATTCTGGGAATCGTCAGCAGCATCGCGGTGGTCGCCGTTGGTGCCACGGTTAGGTCTGCCCAGATCAAGAGCTGCATAGCTGACTGGAACAGCATCTATGTGGCGGCGAACGCCTGGCAGAGCGACCAGACCATCGGCAACATTACGCCCACCTCCTACCCGACGATCACCGATTTGGTGACCCAGGGATACCTGGTTAAACCAGACAACGCCGAGGCGAAATACGCGATCGGCTTGAGCTGGCCGCAACCGGCCGACGCCACCCTGCAACCCGTGGCAACACTCACCGTAAGCCAGAACGGGCAGAGCCTCACCGCCCCAACCGGTGATACCTCTCGTGGTGCGGACTGCAAGGCGGTAACCAACTAATAAAAACTTGTGCCGGGTTAGCGGTAGCCCGGCACGAGGCCAGATCGAACTGACACTCTCACTCTGGCCATGAAGTGCATACGCCTAAGCACCCCCTGGCATAGGCTGTAAATATGCACAACGAAAGCCGCCACCGAAAGCTAAGCCTTTGGGTGGCGGCTTTTGCACTCTGCTCGGCGCTGCAGGTGTTTAGAGGTGCGGCCGGCGATTCCTACATATTCGTTTCGGGCACTATTCTGCTGATTTTGAGCACCACTTTGCTTGAAAAGCTGGAATTCCCGAGCCATCGACTGGCCTCCGGTAGGCACCTGGACTGGTCGGGCCTGGTGCTGTTAGTTGCGCTGGCGTTCACCCCGCGACACAGCGCCTTCGACTTTGGAATTTTCGTGCTTCTGCTGCCGATAGTTGTGACTCTGGCATGGGGCGAGCGCAGCCGTCCAAAGCAGCCACTGACTAAGCGTGATCGCAATACCCGCTTTGTCTGGAGCGCCTGGGCAGTAGCCATGTGCCTTTGGGAATTCGCCGCCAACATCCTTGGACAGCTCTCCACCGATCCCAACAACTTCCCCACCATCTCGGTGCTGGTCGACCCACTGCTTAAGCCCGAGATCGGACAGGCCGGGTATGTGGCCGTTTGGCTCTCGGTTGGCTACTACCTGCTGAAGGCGGGGGCAAAGTGAACACCCATCAGCTGACAATCGCGGGCTATCTGGTGCTCCTAAGCATTGGATTTGTGCTCTGGTTTGCCACTCGCCATAACACTGGATCCAGGCTGACCAACCTCGGCACCATGTTCCAGCACCTGTTGCGCTACCGGGGCACCAGGCTAGGGCTAATCATCTTTTGGTGGTGGCTGGGCTGGCACTTCCTAGTGAGCGTAGTTCACTACAACTAGCCCCCAGCAAAACTCTGCAGCGCGCAAACGAAAAAGTGGCCGACTCCATCCGGAGTCGGCCACTTTTTGTAGTTCTTACTAGCCCTTGATGGCCTGCTGGAACCAGGCAGCGAAGCGCGCTGGGCTGGTGAGCTCGGCCTCGGTGGTCCAGGCGTACTGCTTGCCGTTTACGACGATGGTCGGAGTTCCGGTAACCGCAATGCTGGTGCCCTTGATGGTGTACTTGGCGCCCAGAACGGTGTTGGTGGTGTTCTCCAGCCACTTGCCGTAGGTCTTGTTGTTGATGCAGTCGGCGATCTTGGCGGCGTTCTCAACCTTCGATTCGGTGGTGCGCTGAATCAGGGCAGGGTTCTCCGGGCCAGGGGTGCCCTCGGCCGGCTGGTGTGCATAGAGCAGCGCCGAGAAGTCGAAGAACTGGTTTGGGCTGTAGTTGGCCACGCAGAGGGCCGCATTGCCGGCACGACTGGAATAGGTGTTAGGCGAACCGCGTCCGTCCAGGAACGAAATCGGGTGGTACTCGACGGTGGCCACTCCGGCCTTTACCCACTGACGCAGCTGGTCGGCGTTGCCCTGCTCGAAACTCTGGCAGATTGGGCACTGGTAGTCGAGATACATGACGATGTTAGGCACGGCCTTGCCCGCGCTCGGTGCCGGGGTTGGCGCCGGGGTCTGGGTCTTGGTAAAGGCCTGAAGGTCGGCACCGATCTTGATGCCGTTGTCGTATAACAGGTTGGCAGGCCCAGCCTGAGTGACGGCCTGCTGGTTGATTCCACCGACAATCGCAACGGCGATTAGCGATACCGCGGCCAAGATGCCAACAACCAGCGACACGCGCAGGGTTACGCTCTTGGTTCGTTCCTTGCGGGCGTTGGCTTCGCGCAGTGCGCGAGCCTTTTCGCGGGTTGCCTCGCGCTGTTCGGACCGGGACTGTCGTGCTTCGTTCGGAGCCATTGGTTTCCTTCTTGGTTCACCGGGGCCGCAATCGATACCTAATGGTTATCGTTCGGGCGATTTTTCCATGATAGACCAAGCCCCTGAACTGAGATACTTGATGTACCGGTGTCAACCATGGCCCGGCTCATTTCACTAAGGATCGTTCGGTACGTACCTACCGATGAAAGAGGGATAAATCATGGCGTCTGTAACTTTCGACAACGCTACCCGCCTTTACCCAGGCGGCACTCGCCCAGCAGTAGACAAAATCAACCTTGAAATCGCCGACGGTGAGTTCCTGGTTCTAGTTGGCCCATCGGGTTGTGGAAAGTCCACCACCCTGCGCATGCTCGCGGGCCTCGAGGACGTAAACGAGGGCGCCATCCGCATCGGCGACCGCGACGTCACCAATGTTCCACCAAAGGACCGCGACATTGCGATGGTCTTCCAGAACTACGCACTGTACCCACACATGACCGTGGCCGAGAACATGGGCTTTGCGCTCAAGATCGCCGGCGTTTCCAAGGAAGAGCGTGCAGCTCGCGTGCTGGAAGCCGCCAAGATCCTCGACCTAGAGCCATACCTGAGCCGCAAGCCAAAGGCGCTCTCGGGTGGTCAGCGCCAGCGTGTAGCAATGGGTCGCGCAATCGTGCGTAACCCACAGGTGTTCCTCATGGACGAGCCACTGTCCAACCTGGATGCCAAGCTGCGCGTTCAGACCCGCACTCAGATTGCGTCGCTTCAGCGCCGCCTCGGTGTGACCACCGTTTACGTTACTCACGACCAGGTAGAGGCAATGACCATGGGAGACCGCGTTGCGGTCCTCAAGGACGGCGTCCTGCAGCAGGTAGACACCCCACGTAACCTCTACGAGAAGCCAGCAAATGTATTCGTTGCCGGATTCATCGGTTCGCCTGCAATGAACCTGCTCCAGCTGCCAATCGTCGATGGTGGAGCCCAGTTCGGCGATGCCGTGCTGCCTATCGCCCGCGAGGTTCTGGCTGCGACCAAGGCGACCAAGGTCACCGTCGGTATCCGCCCAGAGTCGCTAGAGGTCACCACCGGTGCCGGCCTAGACGTAGCCCTCGACGTAGTCGAAGAGCTCGGCGCCGATGGCTTCGCATACGGAAACGCCACCGTTGACGGCGCGAACCACGAAATCGTGGCTCGTGTACACGGCACCGACCACCCACACGCCGGCGACAAGATCAAGCTGGCCGTGGGCGAGGGAATCATTCACCTCTTCGACGTCGAGTCTGGCCTGCGCCTCAACTAACGAAAAAACCATTGTGACTTCCAACGATTTGGAAATCACGGCTGCCACGGTAGAACCAGCACTGCTGGATCTACCGTGGCATTTGCCGTTAGAGGACTGGCCCGTCGAGAATATTGCTGCCCTGCCGAAGGGCCTCAGCCGTCACACCGTACGGTTTGCGCACCTCGGCGAGTACGTGATTGCCATCAAGGAGACCCTTCCCGAGCTGGCCAAGCGTGAGTACGAGATGCTCAAGTCGCTCGGCAAACTGGACGTACCCTGCGTGGAGCCGTTTGCCATCATCAATGGCCGCACCACCCGAGAGGGCGAGCCGCTGCTCGCGGTGCTAATCACCCGCCACCTAAAGTTCTCGCTGCCCTATCGAGCCATGTGGAGCCAGGGCTTACGCCAAGAGACCGCTACCCGCCTAGTGGATGCGCTGGCACTTCTCCTTGTGCGCCTGCACATCGCCGGGTTCTTCTGGGGCGATGTCAGCCTCTCCAACACGCTGTTCCGAAGGGACGCCGGGTCGTTCGCGGCCTACCTGGTCGATGCCGAGACCGGTCACCTGTACGACTCCGGGCTCAGCAACGGACAGCGCGAGAACGACCTAGAGATTGCGCGCGTCAACATCGCTGGCGAGCTCATGGACCTAATGGCCTCGGGCCACGCCGCGCCCGGCATCGACCCGGTGGCCATTTCCAACCGAATCATGACCGCCTACCGAGACTTGTGGACCGAACTGACCGGCGTGCAGCTGCTGGGCCAGGATGAACGCTGGAAGATCAGCCAACGCGTGAAGCGCCTAAACGAACTCGGTTTCGACATCGAGGAACTGGCCATCACCGCGAGCGGCAACGGGCGTCAGGTGAAGATTCAGCCCAAGGTTGTTGACGCCGGGCACCACGGTCGTCGCCTACTCCTGCTTACCGGTTTGGACGTAGAAGAAAACCAGGCTCGTCGCCTTCTCAACGACCTCGACCAGTACCGGGTGGAGCACCAACGCCTGGGCGCCGACGAAGAGGTTCTGGCGCACGAATGGCTCAGCCATAGCTTCGAGCCGGTGATCCTGGCAATCCCCAAGGACGCGGTTGGCAAGCTAGAGCCCGCCGAGGTGTATCACCAGGTGCTGGAGCATCGCTGGTACATGAGCGAAAAGGCGGGTCACGATGTGCCCATGGCCGAGGCCGTGCAGGACTACATGGTGAATGTGCTCTCGAACCGCCGAGACGAAGCCGCGCTGATTATGCCCACTACCACCGATAACTTCACACTGCCTACCCCGGTTCCCACCGGCACCATTACCGTGGTCGACGACGATGATGAGATCGACTGGCGCGACCTGATCTAACGGACCGGTCCGGGCCTAAATCAAGAAATGGGCACCCAATCGGGTGCCCATTTCTTGTAATTCCTAGTTACTTGGCGGCGCGCTGGCGAGCCACTTCGTATAGGGTCACCGAAGCAGCGATTCCCGCGTTGAGGCTCTCGGTGTTGCCGGTGATAGGGATACTCACGACAGCATCGCAGTTCTCCTGAACCAAGCGCGAGAGACCCTTGCCCTCGGAGCCAACGACGATGACCAGCGGTTCGGCAGCCAGGTTGAACTTAGGCAGCGATACGGTGCCGTCGCCGTCAAGGCCAACCACGAACAGGCCGCGGCGCTTGAGTTCCTTCAGGGTCGTGGTCAGGTTACCTGCCAGGGCAACCGGCACGCGGGCCGCTGCTCCCGCCGAGGTCTTCCAGGCCGCCGCGGTAACACCGGTGGAACGACGCTGCGGCAGGATTACGCCCTGGCCACCGAAGGCAGCAACCGAGCGAATGATCGCTCCGAGGTTGCGAGGGTCGGTAATGCCGTCCAGAGCCACGAACAGTGGCACCTGGTCGCGGTCCAGCACCTTGTCCAATAGGTCCATCGGGTGCTCGTAGTTGTACGGTGGCACCTGAAGCGCGATTCCCTGGTGCACCGCATCCATACCGGTCATGCGGTCAATCTCGGGGCGAGTGACTTCCTGGATTGGAATGCGGCGGTTATTTGCCAGCGCGATGGCTTCCTTGACGCGGTCATCCATTTCGATGCGCGCAGCCAAGTACATGGTGGTTGCCGGTACCTTGGTGCGAAGCGCCTCAAGCACCGAGTTGCGACCCGAGAGGACCTCGCTCGCATCGGTGGCCTTGGCCACGGTGGAAGAGTTGCGGCCACCTGCACCTCGGGTACCCGCAGTCTTGGCCGCTGGTGCCAGGAACTCGCCCTTGCGCATGCGCGAGCCAGCCTGAGCCTCGTACTTTTCGCGGCGCTCCTTGGCCTTCTGGGCCGGGTGGCCCTTGCGGTCTTCAGCCTTTGGAGTCGGACCCTTGCCCTCTAGCGCCTGGCGGCCGTTGCCACCGGTTCCCACTTTTCCGCCTTTGCCGCGCTTTGCGGTTCCCGGACGTCCTGGTTTAGCCATTTACACTCCAATGAGTTGAACCGGCGCCGTCGCTGAGTGCGATTCCGGCTGCCGATAGTTGATTACGAATTTCATCCGCGCGAGCGAAGTCTTTGTTAGCCCTGGCCTCCTGGCGCTGCAGCAGCAGTGCCTGGATCAGGGAGTCGAGGGCTTGGTGTTCGGAAGCGTTTTCCGATCCGGCCTCGGCCCATTCGGGGCTCAGCGGGTCGATTCCAAGCACCGAGAGCATGGCGCGCACCTGGCCTAGAGACAGTCGGACTGCCGCGCTATCGCCCGCGTCGATGGCCGCGTTACCGGCACGCACGGCGTCGAAAATGGCGGCGAGGGCCACCGGCAGGTTGAGGTCGTCGTCCATGGCCGCAACGAATGCTTCCGGAAGCTTGGCACCCAGTTCTGCCAGTAGCGGCGGGGCGTCGGCAGTGGCACTTCCACCTGCTTCGCGGTAGCCGCGGTTCAGGAACCCGGCGATTCGGTCAATGTTGGCCTGGGCCTCGGAGAGCGAGGTCTCGCTGTAGTCGAGGATGGAACGGTAGTTGGCAGAGCCGAGCCAGAACCTTACGGCTAGGGCAGACCCGGAAGCCAGGAGGTCGGCGGCGTAGATGGAGTTACCGAGCGACTTGCTCATCTTCTGCCCCGCCACGTTCACCAGGCCGTTGTGCAGCCAGAAGTTGGCAAACTCGTCGCCGGCAGCTCGACTCTGAGCCAGCTCGTTCTCGTGGTGCGGGAAACGCAGGTCTAGGCCGCCGCCGTGGATATCGAAGGCGCTACCAAGGTACTTGGTGCTCATTGCACTGCACTCGATGTGCCAGCCCGGACGGCCCTTGCCGAAGCGGCTGTCCCAGGCGGCGGTCGCTGGTTCTTCGGCCTTGGCCGCCTTCCACAGCGTGAAGTCTCGCGGGTCGCGCTTGCCTCGCGGGTCGGCATCGCCGGCATCGGCCATGTCGTCTAGTTTCTGGCGAGTCAGATCGCCGTAACCGGCCCACTTGGAGGCGGCAAAGTAGACATCGGCGCTGCCATCGGTGGCCTGATAGGCATAGCCGTTGGCAATGAGCCGTTCGATGAGCGCAAGCATCTCCGGGATGCTGGCGGTGGCCCGCGGCTCGTAAGTTGGAGGCGCGATTCGAAGGGCGCTGTAGGCCGCGTTGAAAGCCAGTTCCATCTCATAGGCCAGCGCCCACCACTGCTTGCCCCGCACGACCGCGTTGGCCAGCACCTTGTCGTCGATGTCGGTGACGTTGCGCACCAGCGTGACATCGAGGCCCTTGACGGTCAACCAACGACGCAGCTGGTCGTAGGCCAGCGCGGAACGAAGGTGCCCCACGTGAGGTTCGCTCTGCACGGTTGGCCCACACAGGTAGATACCCACCTTGCCCGGCTGCAAAGGCGTGAACGCACGCAGCGCCTGGGACTTGGAATCGTAGAGGTGAAGGCTCACAGGGCTAGCCTACCTTCGGCTTGCCGACAATAAGGGCAGTGGCAACCGCGGCCACACC
>Ga0228702_1000228_pt1 | contig 48203 bp, 46 predicted proteins | sample McNCre217_Aug_MG_2_FD_178018 | JGI IMG/M metagenome (GOLD analysis project Ga0228702, IMG submission 178018) | Freshwater microbial communities from McNutts Creek, Athens, Georgia, United States - 20-17_Aug_MG | ecosystem: Environmental > Aquatic > Freshwater > Creek | place: USA: Georgia...
TCAGCACGGCGGGCATGCCCGACCCAGACCTGCTCATTCGCACAGGGGGCGAGCAGCGCATAAGCAACTTTTTGCTATGGCAACTTGCTTATGCTGAGTTGTATTTCACGGATGCGCTTTGGCCTGATTTTAACGCAAAAGAGCTCACAAAGGCGCTGGAGTGGTACGCGCAGCGTACAAGGCGTTTTGGGAAGACGACGGAGCAGGTTGTCGGTGCATCTGAGAAAGTGTCGGCAGCTTGATGGTGGCGAACGGAATGGCCCGATATTGGGATTTAACAGGCTCTTTTTAAGACAACTCTGATTACTCATATGTTGTTTGATATTGAAGAAAAAGTGATTGCATAGTTATTTATGAAGCTTGTTTCGGTTGTTTTATCGGGTGGCGCTGGAACTAGGCTTTGGCCCGCATCTCGTCAAGCCTATCCAAAGCCTTTTATGAAGCTTGGGGGAAGTGCGCTGATCGAGCAAGCCATTACCCGTGCACAAGCATGTGGGACTGAAGATGTTTTGATTGTTACTAATCAAGATCATCTCTTTCTGACGCAAAATTTAGTGGCCGAAATGGCAGAACCGCCTAAGGTTAGTTATTTACTTGAGCCCAAGGGAAGAAACACAGCTCCTGCAATTGCCTTAGCGGCATTGGTGGTTTCAGAGAAATATGGCCGTGATGCCGTGATGCTTGTGCTTGCTGCCGACCATTTGATTCCCGATACATCTGCCTTCGTTGCAAATGCGCTCCAAGCGGCACGTCATGCCAAAGAAGGTCAAATTGTGGTGTTTGGAATTCATCCCACAACTCCCGAAACAGGTTTTGGTTATATCGAAGTAGCTAAAGTCAGTAGTGAATCACAGCCAGCTCTTAAGTTTGTAGAGAAACCAAACTTAGAAACCGCGCAGGAATATGTCGCTGCGGGGCGCTATTACTGGAACAGTGGAATGTTCTGCTTCACGGCAGGAGCGATTATTGATGCCTTGGAAAGTTGTTCTTCTGAGGTGTTGGTGGCTGCAAAAAGGGCCATGAATGATGCTCAATCGCAAAGCGTTCAGTTGACAGATCAGAGTATTACAAGTTTCAACGCAAACTCATTTGGTTTGCTGCCAGATATCAGTATTGACTATGCAGTCATGGAGCGAGCCACGAATGTCGTGCTGGTGCCAGCCAAGTTTGGCTGGAGTGACGTAGGTGCTTGGCCAGCTGTAGCTGATGCACACACTGCAGACGGCAATGGAAACACCATGGCAAGTAATGAGCATATCGACTGGATTGACGTAGATACCTCCAATACCCACGTACATATCGACAGCGTCGGACACAAGCGAGTTGTTGCAACAATTGGCATACACAATGCAGTTATTGTGCACACTCCTGATGCGCTGCTTGTTGCAGATAAAGGCAGTGCTCAAGACGTCAAAAGAGTTGTCGATGCCCTCAAGCAGCGACATATCGATAGCGCGCAGTATCAAAGTACGATTTTGCCCTCGTCGATTAATCGCCCGTGGGGGACATACACGACATTGAAGGAAGAGCTAGGCTATAAGGTTAAGCTAATTACTGTTCGTCCAGGTGAGAGCTTGAGCTTGCAATACCATCAAAGTCGTGAAGAGCACTGGACGGTCGTAAGAGGTTATGGGCTGGTGCAAATTGGAGACGATGTGCTAAGGACAGGGCCAGGTGAATATCGGTTCATCCCGTCGAAACAAAGGCATCGGTTGACCAATACAAGTGAAAATGAATTGGTGCTGATTGAGGTTCAAGTAGGTTCATATTTGGGCGAGGATGACATTGTGAGACTAGAGGATAAATATGGTCGTATAACGCCAAATACGCGCCAGTAAAGCTGATGATTAAATATTCAATAAGCCCCTTAGAAATTTATAAATGTTTTTGGCGTAATAAAAGCTTAATCAAAGCACTCATAAGAAGAGACGTTTTGGGACGTTATCAGGGCTCAGTAATTGGTGTGCTTTGGTCGTTCTTGATACCGCTTTTTATGCTGACGGTCTACACAGTTGTGTTCAGTGTTGTGTTTAATGCGCGATGGAACACGGCGAGTGAATCAAAAACTGAATTCGCTCTCATACTTTTTGCCGGACTATTGGTTTTTAATTTATTTGCAGACTGTCTAAACCGAGCGCCGACATTAATACTTAACAACCAAAATTACGTTAAAAAAGTTGTTTTTCCAATTGAAATATTACCGATAGTTGTTTTTGGATCCGCACTCTTTCATTGCTTAATTAGCCTTGGGGTTTGGTTGATCGGGTATATTATATTTTTTGGTGTTCCGAATGAAACTGTTTGGTACTTGCCTATAGTTATCATACCGTTCTCATTTTTTATTATGGGGTTGAGCTGGTTTGTTGCTTCCTTAGGTGTTTATTTGAGGGATGTGAATCAATTTATGGGGCTGCTCACGACTGTATTAATGTTTTTATCTCCAATCTTTTATCCAGTCTCAGCCTTGCCTGAGGGGTATAAAAAATTAATATATCTAAATCCACTTTCTTATATTATCGAGCAGGTAAGGAATGTAATGTTTTTTGGTGTAGCACCAAAATTCAATGACTTGGCCTTGTACTTCTTGGCGTCAATGCTGATTTCATGGTTGGGTTTTGTGTGGTTTCAGAAGACGAGGGGTGGCTTTAGTGATGTCCTCTGAAATAGCAATTCAAGTAAAAAATTTAGGTAAGTGCTATCGCATTTATGAAAAGCCACTTCATCGGCTAGCTGAGTTTTTAATTACAAGTCGAAAATTTGGTCGTGATTATTGGGCATTACAAAATATTTCATTTGAAGTCAGGCGAGGCGAAACATTTGGGATTATTGGTAGGAATGGAGCAGGTAAATCAACGCTATTACAACTAATCAGTGGCACATTAAGTTCAACAACTGGTGAAATTAATGTCAATGGACGTGTTGCAGCACTGTTAGAGTTAGGTGCCGGCTTTAATCCAGAGTTTACAGGCCGAGAAAATGTTGTAATGACAGCATCTATATACGGTCTATCAACAGTACAAATCAATGAACGAATTGACTCAATATTTAAATTTGCAGAAATTGGCGATTTTGTCGATCAACCGGTAAAAACATACTCAAGTGGAATGTATGTCCGATTGGCATTTGCAGTAATAGCGAATGTAGATGCAGATATTCTAATCGTCGATGAGGCATTATCTGTTGGAGATGTTAGGTTTCAGCAAAAGTGTGTACGATTTTTAGAAAGTTTTAAGAAAAAAGGCGGAACTTTACTGTTCGTTAGCCATGACTCAGCAATGGTTATGGCGCTCTGTGAAAAAGTTTTGTACTTGAACAGAGTAAATAATTTGCATACAAGTCAAACCGGTAAGGCAGATGCCATGTGTAAGGCATATTTCAAAGATATATATGCTGAAAGACAGGAAGTGGAAGGCCCCGATCCAAAAAGTAGAGAGGAACAAGTTGGTTCAGGGCAAAGCTACGAATTAAAAAAAACCTCACACAATAATTTAATAAATAAAAATACAGTAGAGTCAGCAGAGTCAACCGTTGCAATTGGTTGTTTTCAAAAAGGAGCCGAATCGTTTGGGGACGGATCCGGAGTGATTGAAGACGCAACATTTGTTAATGAGCATAATGAAAGAGTCTCTAATTTTCAAACGGGTGAAGAAATAAGCTTAATTATTGACGTAAAAGCAAGAAAAAAAATTAAAAAACCTGCAGTAGCAATAATATTAAAAGATAGATCTGGACAGTTTCTGTTTTCTGACGGAACAGTGGATGCGTATCAAAATGAAGACATCAGTCTGTGTGAAGATCAAAATGCTAAAATAAAATTTAGTTTTCTTTTTCCAAATCTGATAGAAGGTGTTTATTCAATGGATATTAGTTTTGCGGATGGGACGCATCTTGATCATGTTACTTTGCACTGGATACATGATGTACTTGAGATTCGGGTATCAAAGGGGCGAAATGTTGTTGGTGTAAGTGGATTTTCAAATTTAAAATTGGAATGGCAGAATAATGAATAAACCAGGATTTCACGTAACGGCAGAAAAACATGGAGTTCAATTTGATCCGGTTGTTTATCGAGTAAGTAGCCAAGACCTGCGCTGTTTAAATTATTCAGATGAGCAACTCACAGAGCATTTCCGAGCCGTTGGATACAAAGAACCAAGGCGATATGGTTACACCACGACCAAGGCTGAGTACTTCTCAAATTGTTATTTCCGTGGATTAGGTATTGAAATTGGTGCAGGCGCCAATCCAGTTCCTATGATGGGGAATGCCACTTGTGAGTACGGTGATATTGCAGAAGATGCATTATTTGACTCTAATGAGTTTAAAGCCAACAAAATATTAATAAATTTAAATGAGAAAGTAAAGAGCAATTCTATTTTACGTAACAAATATGATTTTGTAATTGCTCAGCATGTGTTAGAGCATTGTGATGGCTTTATTCAAGCAATGTGCACATTAACTGAATTGTGCAAACAGAATGGATTTGTATATATATCATTACCTATTAAGGAGTCTGATGCGGATGCTGTATGGATGGATGAGTATGGATTTGCTCATCATTTTGTGGAGTATTTTATTCCAAATGCATTCAGAAATTTTCATCGGAGAAAATATCTAGACACGGTGCAACGCATTTTTAACAAAGAAGGCGAGGCGGCGTTCCAGGGTTCAGCTGTTGTTCCTAACTCGCTTTATTCAGAAATGTTGAAAGGGAATTTGCCAAAAGAATATGATTATATATATCATCGGCATTCATATTCTATGCAAGGCTGGTTAAGACTTTTTCTAAATATTAAGAAAATATTCAGGTTGAAAGTCGATCTAATTGACTGCGGCTATGGAATGGATCGAAACGATGCGCATTTTCTTTTCAAGAAAAAATAAATATAAATTAAGTTAATGGTCGATCATGAAGCGTTATCTATTAGCTATTCCATTTTATAAAAACGAAGAATTTATTGAAGCGATAATTGCTTGGTATTTTTCAAAATACTCCGATGAAGATCGAGCTTTGGTTTACAAGGTAATTGTATATAATGACTGCCCGCGATCAGAAAAATCATGGTATTTAAAAAATAAATGTATTGAAGCCGAGTTTGACTACGTTGAAAATAATGAAAATATTGGATATCTTAAGACTGTCAACAGCGCCTATGCTTTTGCCAAAAATTGCGAAGTTAATTTGTTGCTTTTAAATAGTGATACTATTCCATTTAGCGGTTTTTTAAAAGAAATTAATGAGTGTTTTAACAGTGATAGCATGCTCGGAGTGGTTAGTTCAAGATCGAATAACGCTACGATCTGTAATCTTTATGATGAGGTGAGTTATTTCGAAGGCCAGAAGTCTATCGATAAATATAAATTGGATCATAAGAAGTTTGTTAAATATATTCCATCGATATCATATGCCCCAGTAGTGACTGGATTTTGCTTCGCAATACATCACAAAGTTATTCATGCATTTAATGGCTTTGATGAAATTTATACAGTCGGATATGAGGAAGAGAACGACTATTGCTTGAGGGTTTCTGAGCGTGGTTTTCGGGTTGGAATAGCTAATAGAGCATTTGTTGTGCACATGGAGGGCAAATCTTTTGGGCTTACGAATAGTAGGGACAGCATAAAAAATCGCAATGCTCAGATTATTAGAGAGCGATGGCCCTACTACGATAGCCTAATCACGAACTACTCTGACTCGCTAAGATTTCAGTGTGAATCAAAAATTTCTAAGGCAATAAGTAACAGCGTTAAGTATTTAATTGATGCGCGAGTAATGTCTGCATGCCATAACGGTTCAAATACGTTAATACTAGAGATTCTGAAAACTTTTTCAGTTAAAGGTTTGAAAGCAGATGTGATTGCCTCACCGGATGCAATAGCATTCCATTCGCTGAAAAACTTAAGGAATATAAATTTAATTAAAGATGTTGAGGCCGTTTATGAGTATGGGTTCATGCTGGGGCAGCCAATGTTTCATGAGACTCTTTGTCTTGTTCCTTCGCGCTCACTATTGTCGACTTGTATTTTCTTCGATACGATTGCCCATGATTGCCCTCAATTAAGGACGCAAAACACCGAGCTAGATTCAATTTGGGAGTTATTGACTACTCTCTATAGTGACATATCATTTATATCGCATCATTCTAGAAAACAGTTTGAATTAAAATTTGGTCAGGGTACGGCATGTCTACACTCGCATCTATTGCCGACAAATTTCGAGATCTTGTGTGATCCAAAAGGATATGATTCTAAAACTGTATTGATTTTTGGTAATAAATTCAAACACAAAGGTGTAGACTTATTGCTTAAGGTGTTGCCTGAAAATAGTGAGATCACATATTATGTTCTTGGGCAGGCGGTCGTGGATTGTAAAAAGAATGTTATATTTCTACGTCCCGGCGAGACAGATTCCTGCGAGCTGGACTCTATAATGCGATCGGTTGATTACATTATAATGCCATCATTTGCCGAGGGCTTTGGATTTCCATTGCTTGAAGCATTGGCGTATTCCAAGCCAATTTTTTGTCGTAATATAGACTGTTATAATGAAATTATCCTGGCATTGCCAGACTCTAAGAGAAATTTAATTCACTTAGTTGAAGACTTTAGCGCTTGCAATTTAATTTATAAATCAAATGCGCCTTCAATCAATTTAGACGTTGACCAAGTCGATAATGATTATTATGGCTATGTTGTTAAATTGCTGCGTGATGTTGATAATAAATCAAGTGATTCATTTTTTAATTCTTTAAAAATTAGAGCTAGATTGCTAAACGCTATTTCAAATCCAAATGCAAATTTTAAGAAAAAATTGAATATTATTCAAAAGCTATATAGGCTAGCGCTTAATTCTAAATTCCGGAATTATGCTATTAAAATTAAACTCGAATTATTTAAATCAAGTATTTTTGTTAAAATTTGGAATAAATTGACATGATTGCATTAGTTACTGGAATAACAGGCCAAGACGGCGCATACCTTGCTCAGCTGCTGCTCGAAAAAGGCTACACCGTTTACGGCACCTACCGCCGCACCAGCTCCGTCAACTTTTGGCGGATTGAAGAGTTGGGCATTCAGAACCACCCCGGTTTGCATTTGGTCGAATACGACCTTACCGATTTGGGTGCCAGCATTGCCCTGGTGCAAAAGGTTCAGCCCGGCGAAATCTACAACCTAGCTGCACAAAGTTTTGTCGGCGTGTCCTTTGACCAACCCAGCACCACCGCGCAGATCACCGGCATTGGCTGCCTCAACCTGCTGGAAGCCATTCGCTTGGTCAACCCTAAGATCCGCTTCTACCAAGCCAGCACTTCCGAGATGTTTGGCAAGGTGCAAGCCATTCCCCAGATTGAAAGCACACCTTTCTACCCCCGCAGCCCCTATGGCGTGGCCAAGCTCTATGCGCATTGGATGACCGTCAACTATCGCGAGAGCTATAACATTTTTGGGTCCAGCGGCATTTTGTTCAATCACGAAAGCCCCCTGCGAGGTCGCGAGTTTGTGACCCGCAAGATCACTGACAGCGTGGCCAAGATCAAGCTTGGCCAGCTGGACTGCCTGGAACTGGGCAACTTGGACGCCAAACGCGACTGGGGCTTTGCCAAAGAGTACGTCGAAGGCATGTGGCGCATGTTGCAGGCCGATGAGCCAGACACCTTTGTGCTGGCCACCAACCGCACTGAGACTGTGCGCGACTTTGTGCGGATGGCCTTTAAGGGCGCAGGGATTGAAGTGGACTTCAGGGGCAAGGAAGAGCAAGAAACGGCGGTGGACACCGCGACTGGCAAGACCGTGATGCGGATCAATCCCAAGTTCTACCGTCCTGCCGAGGTGGAGTTGCTAATTGGCGACCCAGCCAGGGCCAAGGCTAAACTTGGCTGGGAGCCTAGAACCACACTGGAGCAGCTGTGCCAGATGATGGTGGAGGCGGATTTGCAGCGCAATCAGGCAGGCTTTTCTTTCTGACTGTGTAAACTCAAAAAGTGAAAATTCTTCTCATGTGCGGGAGCTGGGTTTGCCGTTCCAATTAAGTAAGTGGCATACCGCTGGGCATGCTGTTGTGGCTTTGTAGGCTGATTTCACTGTCTAAGCCACAGTAGCCGACGAAGTAATGCAATGCGTTCTGTTTGCTGACAGCACCAATATTTAAAGGCATTGTGATATTTCTCCCTATGCTGAGAGTCAGGCTGCTGAACCTATGAACCAATATGTATAAAGCGAGCTGGGGATGAACTCTGCTGCCATGACCCAGCTAAACGGTTGCCCATCATTATCACAAACCATGCAATTGGCAAACGTATTTTCAGGCCCGCTCTACAGCTTGAAGCAGGTGATCGACATGCTGGAGCTGATAACTGAGTACTGCATAAAGGTTCAGGTGAGCCCAGGTTTTGTATTTGCCAAGGTGCTGGAATGACTGTGTGGTTGTCTAGCTAAATTGTTACCCTGTACGGCTTGTTTTGAATAACCCACTTTGTAAGTGAAGCTGGAGATGGTGTTGCAACACAGCAGGGTTAAGGGTAATTGAAATAAAATAAATTGCATTTATCGAAAAGGTAGAGAATAAAATTTCCATACAAAGTACTGCACACTTATTAAGGCTTTTAAAGTTCTTAGTTAAATGCTTATATATTAATTAAATTACACAGATGCATCTTGACTATTACATCTACTTCCTTATGCCGATTGTATTGGTGGCTAACCTCTTTGCAATCTCACAAGTAGTACCTCACTGTAGACATATTTTGAATGCGATTGTTGTGCAGTCAACAATGTTTTTAATTATATTCTTGTCTGCTGTTGTTTCGAAAATGCTATTTTCATGGCTATGTTTAGGAATTTGTATAGTGTCGACCGTAATGGTTTGTTGGAAACCAACGGTGTTCGGTAAATACATGATTCGATCCCAGCACTATCTGCAAATCGCCTGGTTATATATATTTATTGCACTATTTTTTTATGGCAACCCAGAGAAAAACTTGGGGCATCAAATAGCTATTGCGCTTTGGGTTAGTGTTGATAATAATATTTCTTCGATTATTTCAAATTTATTCGTAGATTATGGTGCCGATTTTTGGAAAAAAACTATCTTAGGTGATGTGATCCCGATTTCAGATAGGGTTTCGCCTGCCCTCGGCCTTATATTACCTTTGCGCGTATGGTCAGGAAGTGACAATTTAGCCATGGTAGCGGGGATCGCACTTCAAACACTATGGGTCTTTCCCGTTGCTCATCTTCTTCGGCGTGCGGGAGGTGATTGGATTCTGAGGCTGATGGTGGTGGGGAGTGTGCCTATCATTATTTTCTACTCACTCTATACGTGGTGGAAAATATATGCAGCGGCGATTTTTCTAATTGCACTCATATTCTTGATTGAGCGTAAACGAATTCATGTGCTGGCATATCTTGCAGCATTGATCACGCATGCGTCGCATGTGTTTGCAGTATTGGCTTTGGTTCAATGGAAATATCTAAAGTCGCGACCAATATTTCATTGGATAGGTTTGTGTATGTTGGTAGCGCTAGTGTTGTTCTATATTGTGCTTCCACCCTCAGGTCAACTTGTGCGATGGCATATATTTGGGGAGCCTGATGCTCTCGAAATACCAATTCGTACGCTGATAGAACAAAAAATTTTCACAGAAGATTTTGCCATACGAAAAATTTCAAATTTTTGGATATCGATTTTTCCCGTTGAAATAGTATCAATCGAAATAGGTGCTAAATCGGGGCACTCTGGACTTTTCTTGCGGTATATCCAGCAGTATAGTTTCTTATTCAGCTTTGCTTATCTGATGGTTTTTATCAGCAGGCGGGCAAGCGTCCCTATCAAGTTGGAGTATCTTTGGTTTGTCATAACTACTTTTTTGATAACCAATATTTTGGAGTATGGTGGTCCAAAGTCAGAGGCTATCTTGCATCACCGGCCCTCTGTTGAATTATTGCTACTGTTGGTAATTCTTGTTCTGTACATGAGGAAAGTAGGTTTGTTGTTAGCAATCGGAGCCAATATAATCAATTGGATTTTTGTATGGCGTCCTCTGCAAAATTATGATGGATCATCAGCTTCCCTCCAATATGGTTATCTGTTGCCCTATATTGTTGTAGCAGGTCTATGGGCTGTAGTCTTAACGAGCTATTCCCAGAATTCATTGATTATCCATGCTGTCAATTCCTGGCGGCGCGTACGGGAAAATAAAGGTTAAGTTTAAAGTCTAGGCAATTTGGATAACAATCAAAACTATTTAATAATAAAGGGCAGAATTATGAAGGTGACACGTTACTCAACGTTAATATGGATTATTCCCTGCACTATGATGTTGGCATTGCTGGTGTATATCTTCACTGCAATGAAGGTCGTGCATCATCATGAAAGTGCTTTCACATTGCTATACGGACAGAATTTACTAGAGCATTACGGCTTGTATAGTGGCACTTTCATGGGGCGCGAGGCTGCCTATGTTACTTGGGCACTCGTGGCCGCAGCAATGGTCAAGGTGTTCGGTGTCACTCTCTTTGCGCATGCTATGACATCGGCCCTATTCCTAGTCTTAGTAGCCGGAGTGGTTATTATATTTTGTAGAGTAACCAAGCTTTCCACTTTGTCGGCGGCATTCCTTTTTTTATTAGTATTCATAAATTTCAATTTCAGCCATCAACCGTACCGGTGGTTTGACCAAGTATGGCTGTGGCCTATGAATTCCTATGGAATTTATGATTATTTGTCGATGCTTTATTTGTTGCTTGCTTATGTATTAATTTTTGGCAAGAGCAAAAATGAAAGCAATTCTTCGCCTGACAATATTTGTGTAAGAAAATCGTGGGGGAGAGCAACTGGGGGTTTTCTGCTGACCATGTTACTTTCCTTGAATAGTATTCGCGGTTTGTTGACTATCGTTTTACCGGTCTTGATGGCACTATTTCTCGAGTTAATATATCGACAGAATTTCAATATTACTCGACTTCGTCGTGCGATGTGGGCATTGGCGCCCGCTATTTTGGGTATTGTTCTTGGAATCTTTCTACACAAAATAGGTACACAGGATTCATTTCAGCCGATACAGCAAACGCATACAGTTTTCGGTACATCTAATATTACTGTAAGGTTATGGGTATTTTGGGAAAAATGGTATGAGTTGTTTGATGCGTTGCCCCAAGCTGGTCTTCCAATTCTAGGCTTTGTTGGCCTTAGTATTGTGTCCAAATTTCTATTTTCGAGCATTTTATTCTTCTCTCCTTTTTTATATGCAAAAAAAATTGCTCGAACCGGCGTGTTTCATCGTTTGGTTTTGTATAAGCATTTTACTATACTCTTTATAGTCTATTTCGCCTTTCTATATGGGACCTCACACCAAGAGCGGTATTTGATTTCTGTCGCTATATCTTCCTTTTTTGTGTTTGCACTTTTAATTAATAGTTGGATAATTAAAAGGGAATGGAGTAAAGTCGTTCTTGTATGTCTAATACTAATAATTCCTTTCTTATTTTCTTTGCGATTCTACGTTAAGAGTTCAGTTGATTATCTGAAGAATCCAGATGTTGAATTAAGCCGAAATCCTAATTATCGTTTGACGAAGTTCCTATTGCAGAACGACTTAAGCCATGGGTTTAGTACTAACTGGGCAACAAGCCAACTAACCATTAGAATGTATTCTCAGGGGAGGATCGACATAGGGCTTATTGACGATGAAACCTTTACGCCGCATTGGCATGGCGATATGGCTTGGTATAGCCCGCGTAATATTGCGCACTCGTTCCTTGTGGTCAATGATGCAGATTTCCAAACACAATTCTGGCCGCAATTTCTTGTGAAAAAATACCAGCCGAAGGTATTACGGTTTGAGGAGAAATCAATTTACATTTTTGATTTTGATATTAACTCAGTCTTGAACGATCTAAAGCAGGTACTCAACTGTTCGCCCGATGTGGCACAGTCCTCGTTCACTACAGAAGTCGATCTTCTAACTTCGATTCGAGGTAAGGGAGGCGTTGGATGTAATGGTTGGGGGGGGTATCGTAAGAGCAACGATTCTTTTGGTAGAGACTTGCTTGGTAATGCCTCTGTATATCTGTTCGCAACTGGGCCAAGTGTTGTACACGTTACGGCGGGATCTTGGAGATCAAGTTGCGGTAGTAAGAGATGCGGAAATGAGATGGGAAGGGGAGTTATAATATATCGTGGTGATACAAAGGTGGCTGAGCAGTACTTTGAAGAAGGTCTGAAAGACTTTTCGTTTAAAGATAATCTTCCAACCGGCGAGCAAATGGTTGAATATGTATTGATGCCTCAAGGAGGTGACATCATAGTGAACAAATTATCACTCAAGCCGGCGGGTAAGTATTAATCAAAAATTGATTCATTAGGAATTATTATATGATTGAGATATATTTATGCTATGTGCAAAGAAGCATAGTCGCAATTCTAGTACTATGGATAGGAAGGCTAAAACCGCTGATAGCCGGATAATGGTACGTAGAAGCTGGGTGCCGACTGTATTTTGAACCCATAGTCTTGCCACGCAGAGATCTTCCGCGCTGTCGGAGGCTGCAGCAAGGCGTCATAAAAACAAGGAAATTTTTCGGTAATTCGGCAGTTTGCCACTTTATACTTAGGAACTAGATCAATGCATACCACCCCGCAATTGCTGTTTACTAAACAATTACCTCCAGCTCATTTCTATCAGTGCAAGTCGTGACACCCGCGCCACTTAAAAGCCGCACGCAGGTATATTTCACTTTTATATTACTCTCCGGCGGAGGCTGGCTCTGTGACTTTTGTACGTTCACTGGGCTGGTGACGTTGCTGCAATGGCCTCCTTTCGAGGCAAACTTCTTGTCTTCCTTTGTTGGCGTGACCTTCGTTTGGCTCACATCGCTGCATGCTGTGTTCGGCCGAAGCCGATCGAGTAGCCTTCAATTTCTGCTAATTTACTGGTTTTATCAGCTAATCTCTATTAGCCTATACTCACAAACTGTTCGGTGGGGTGCATCCCAGGTGGTTTCCTTGAGCGCTGTCCCGTGGCTAGTCAATCATGCCGCGATCGCCACTAAGATATTTGTGACCCCATTGAACCTTGCCACCAATTTCATATTTATGAGACGGCTCACTCGTTTTATGTTGCCCTCGATCAAATGACAGCCAAATCAACACCTTCGCGAATCCTGGTCTTCATTCCGACCTATCGCTGCGAAACCCAGATCACCCGCGTCCTGGATCAATTTGATGGCCATACGCAATCGTTGATCGATACCGTAATGATCGTAGACAACCGATCGCCCGATCGGACGCTTGAGACAGCTATTGAGTTTGCTGCGCAGCGCCTCACCGGCTGCCGTTTCATCGCATGGCGTAACACCGACAACTACGGCTTAGGGGGCTCTCACAAAGCTGCATTCCGCTTCGCCATCGAGCGGGGTTTCGATACTTTGGTAGTGCTACACGGCGATGACCAGGCGGACATCAGCGATCTCGTGCCGCTACTAGAAGCTGGCCTACACCTGCAGACGGACTGCTTACTTGGCGCACGCTTCATGCCTGGTAGCCGCCTGTTGGGTTATTCCCGCTTCAGAACCTTCGGCAACCACGTCTACAACCTGCTTTTCTCCTTGGTTGCTATGCAACGCGTCTATGATCTCGGATCCGGGTTGAACGTCTATCGCCTTGCTGCATTTCGCGATTTCTATTACAAGACATTTCCCGACGACTTGACCTTCAATTACATCATGTTGCTGGGTAGCTATCAGCGACTGCAAAGCGTCCGATTTTTTCCGATTAGTTGGCGGGAAGAAGACCAGCGGTCCAACGTAAAGCTGTTTCAGCAGGCTATCAAGGTGCTTCGACTCCTGGGCGGCTTTGCCCTGAGACGCAGCCAGTTCCTCGCTGGTGAACTGCGTGCACGATCTTTTGATACCTACCCTGGCAAAGTGGTCGTCGAGCAGATGCCCAATACCTGATTGCCATGAGTCAACAGATATTTCGAGCTTATCTGGTCCTACTTTTGGCCTTCATTGTGGGATGGTTGGTGATTCGCTTGGACTGGCTTGCAGCCGTGGGCCGCCTCTTGGATTGCCTTCCCCTACTCCAGATCATTGCGGTCTACCTCAGTTCGCATGGTTTTCGTATGCTGCGTCTGATGCTGCTTACACTAGACGAGCGGAACAAAATTTTGCCGCTGATCAACGCCCACATGTTGACGGCGTTCCCGAGCAGTTTCCTGTCGTTCAAGATGGGTGAAGTCCTACGACTAGGGGGGTTCTTCCAAGTCTATGACGGACGGCAGAAGGCACTGGCCGTCTGGCTGACGGAACGCTTCAGTGATGTGGTCGTCATCATGATCTTCATCGTCGCACTGCGCGTCTTCAATGTGGAGCTGCCCAATTCGATGCAGGTGGTGCTAGTGATCTTTAGTTTGCTCACAATGCTAAGCCTAATTTGCATGTTAGCGGTCTCCAAGGCCTCCGTCTACCTAAATCGGCAACTGGTGTTATCGAGCCACTCGGCTCGCGGCCTTCGCATCCTGCGAGTCAGCCATGTCCTCAAGCGACTAGAGGAAGACATCCACAAGTCGGTCGAGGGACGGCTCGCCGCCCTTTTCCTGCTATCGCTCCTAGTGTGGATAATGGAAATCCTTGCGATCGTCTTGTTCCTCTATCATTTCTCCACAGACAAAGCCTCACTACCGGAGCTATTTGCCTCTGGATTGCTGGCAAACCTGCCAGGCGGTACCAGCAGCGACTTGCTCGCCATGGGCGCCTATCAATCTCTCGCGCTGGTGGCACTGGCCCTCATCGTCCCTGTTTGCCGGCTCTTCGCCAGCATCTGGCCTACCGAAGCCAAGTAATGACAAACCTTCATCCGAACATCTTTTTTGTGCTAGATGACCGTGAAATCGTCGGGGGCGATGTCCGTAGCATCGTGGGTGTCCGCCGCTACGGAGATATCACGATCCGCCGCTGCTCGATCGCAGAGCACTTCCGGCAGGCATTGCCCGACTGGGCGCGGAATCAGCTGACTCACCTGAAAAGAAACGACGACCTAGCGGATCTGCGAGATCGTATCCAGGGCAGTCCGGTGAACAGTTCCATTCTAATTGTGGCCGGTCGGGCCGGCTTCTCGGATGCGCAGCGCCTGACTGCCGTGATCGAGCGCCTGCCGTTTGCGCAGGAGGCCTTCACCGACAGGCTTTATAAACCCCTCGTCGCTTTTTTGCCGAATGCCCATGATCTACTCCGGAAATGGACTGATGTCGAGGCGGCGCCGCTCCACCTTTGGGAGAAAGCGTGGCAGTCCAGCCAGCGCCTGTCGTCCATCGAGCCGTTAGATCTCGCCCAGATCTCCAATTTCCTCTTCTTCTCAAGTGGTTCCACAGCGACCCGCCACTTTAACGAAGTGGAAATCGACACGTACTACTTTACGAAGTGGTCGATAGATAAGCGCAAGATGCTGGCTGAGTACTCGTTCTACGAGCTGGCCCCGGAGTCGATGCGTCCCTGGCTACTGCAACCCTTCGACTATCGGGAGGAGGGCCAGCGCGCATCTTACAAGATGCTGCGTTACTATCTCGCTGATGCCGCCCTGCAGTGGGTGCACGGTGCCTTCGACTCGGATTCGTTCTTGCCGTTCGTCGATCGCCTTCTGTTCTTCATTGGTCAACGCTCGCACCGGACCTGTGCCCGCGAGGAGGTACTCTCTGTAGCCCGCGACCTTTTCGTCGCCAAGGTCGAAGCCCGCATGGAACAGTTCCTCGGCTCAAAAGAAGGACAGCGCATTAATGCACTAGCCGTTGCCGCCACACCGGAACTCGACTTGCGCGAACAGGTGAGTCGGTACCTCAAACTCTATGACCTCCACGAGCGAGGCTTTGCCTATGACCATTTGGTCGTAGGACATGGCGACCCCTGCTTCTCCAACGTGCTGTATGACGCTCAGCACTTCCTGATGAAGTTCATTGATCCGAAGGGAGCGATTACCGAGAACGACCTTTGGACCCATCCGCTGTACGACCTCTGCAAGATCTCCCATAGCGCGCTTGGAGACTATGACTTTATTAATAATGGCCTATACGGCATCAGCTTCAACGACTGCAATGCGCTGCTGCTGAATATCAGTCAGCCCCATCATGCGTCGCTGAAGCAGCTGTTTGTGCAGCGCGTGGTCGCAGCGGGCCATGACCCCCTGCTTATGCGCCTGGGGGAAGCCTCGCTTTTCCTATCCATGCTGCCTCTACATATCGACTATCCCAACAAGGTGCTGGCCTTCCTAATTAAGGCTAAACAAATTCTCGACGAGGTGGAAAGTGAACGCATATACTAAGGACATTGACGGTACCCTAGTGGTGGATATTGATGGCACCCTATGCGAACTAAAGCAGCCCGGACAGTCTTATGCGGACGTGCAGCCGCGCCATGCAGTGGTCGAGCGCCTGCGCGAGTTCCAGGCTAAGGGCTATCGCATCCTGCTTTTCACGGCTCGCAACATGAACACCTACGAGGGCAAGCTGGGCCTGATCAACAAACACACCGCGCCGGTACTGCTGGAATGGCTGAACCGCTGGAACGTGCCTTACGACGAGATCCTGTTCGGTAAGCCCTGGCCTCGCTCCCGCGGATTCTTCATCGACGACCGGGCCATTCGTCCCGATGAGTTCTTAAAACTCAGCGAAGAAGAGATACACCAACTGCTAGAAAAAAACGAGGGGGGGTAGACGGTGGGCAAGACCAAGCGAACCAACATCGTAATTACCATGGCTGGTCGTGGCTCGCGCTTTTACGATGCCGGTTACACCGTTCCTAAGTATGAGATTGTGGCACATGGTCGGCACCTGTTTGACTGGTCGATAATGTCGCTGACCCACTTCATCGGACGCGAGACCAAATTGATCTTCGTCTGCCTCGCCGAAAACGATTCGGAGGGGTTCGTTCGCGAGCGCTGCCAGGCGCTCGGTATCGGAAACATTGACTTTGTCCATTTGCCGGCACTAACCGACGGCCAAGCCACCAGTGCCTATTTCTCGCGCGATCGCTGGCTGCCTGATGCCTCGCTGCTGGTCTACAACATTGACACCTACGTCTTGCCGCGTGTCTTGCGGCCCGAGGACATCCGAGCTGGTTCGGATGGCTGGGTGCCCTGTTTCCAAGTCCCCGGCGATCACTGGAGCTTCGTGCAGCTGGGCGATGACGGTTGGGTGATCAACTTGGCCGAGAAGCAACGCATCTCTACCTTCGCTTCCATCGGTTTGTACTGGTTTGCAAGCAGCAACCGCTACCTGCAGGCCTACGAATGCTTCTTCTCCGACCCCTCCAACCTAGTACAGGGCGAACGCTACATCGCGCCAATGTATCGGGATCTCCTCGCCACCGGAGAGAAGATCTCCATCGTGGATCTGGATGTCAGCGCGGTGCATGTGTTGGGTACCCCGGTGGAGTTGAAGCATTTCGAGGCTCTACCGTCGGAACAGATCGAGTAAGGCGCCATCAATCGCCGCTTGTCCTGATATGCTATACCAGCTTGGGGTTGCCTCTTTAGACTGGGCGAATTACTGTTATCTAAGTAGTCAGAAATAGAATAAAAGTGGGGCCTTGGGCGATTCGCCCCTAAGTAGCGACTGGTTATGGCTGGACGTTTCTACTTCTCCGGTCCTTGCAAAAGGGGAGGATTACCGTCTTTTTCAGCGTTCAGAGGTCCAGCTCATTCAATGACTTAAATAGTTCGATTTTACAGATAGAGATTTGTAAATCTTAGCTAAAGTAAAGTGATAGATGTTTAGCAACGACCAAAAACATAAAATATAGCTTGCCGAACTGGCTTAAGTAAAACCTATCGTAAATGAACCAGATGACAACAAGAAACTTTGCCCTTGACACTCTTAGAGGCTTTGCTGCCATCGGAATATTGGTTTGGCACTATCAAAACTTCTTTTCTATAAATGGCACTTTTGAGCAACCCTTTCAAAATGAACTAGCCATGCTTTACAAGCACGGCTTCGTCATGGTTGATTTTTTCTTTTGCTTGAGCGGGTTCATTTTTTATCAAAAATACTCTTCAAGTATCTCTAGCCAATCAATTTCATTTAGGGATTTTATCGTTCTGCGCTTAACTCGGCTTTACCCGCTTATTTTTGTTACATTAATAGTAACCTGTATTTTAAACTATTTCTTGTTATACAACACTGGTAAATTCTTCATATACCAAGAAAACGATTTGTTAAATTTTTTATTGAACCTGGCATTTCTTCAGCACGGCTTTTTTAAGGTTGGATTTTCTTTCAATGCACCATCGTGGTCAATCGGAATTGAGTTCTGGCTTTATGTATTGTTTTTTTTTACAGCATTAAACGCTAAAAAGAATTTGCCATATGTGACTGGGCTCTTGGCTATAACATTTTCATCCCTATCTAACAACGAGACACGATTAGGTGTTTTTGTTTTTAATGAGGCATTCGAAAGAGGTATCTCTGATTTTTTCATCGGAGGTGTAGTTTATTATTTAACAATTTGCCTTGAAAAAGAGAGTGTAAAATTTAGGAACATTATTGGCTTCGCTGTTTTTTCGATCTCAATAGCTACGCTGATTATATGTTCACTTAAATATTCAAATGAGTCGTATCCACTAATTGGGTATTTAATGATTCACGAAGATCTGGCGCTTTTCCTCGTGGCCTTTCCGGGTATGGTATTCGCTTTTTCTGTTTCACCTCTCTTGGAATTTTTATTAAGTAGAAAAATATTTAAATTTTTTGGCGACATTTCGTATTCAAGTTATTTATGGCACGTTCCTATGCAGCTATTGATAATAACAGCTGTTGTTATATGTGATCTTTCTTTGAATCTTGGTAGTAAAAAATTCTTTATTTCTTATATTCTCTTGGTAATCGTCATTTCTTACGCCTCCTGCAATTTTTTCGAAAAGCCAATTCAGTCTTACTACCGAAAGAGGCTGCTAAATATTGACAAGTCAATATCGCCACAATAAAACACAAAAGGCCTTTGATGGAAAATTACCCCCTTTGTATAGATCTTGACGGAACACTTATCCATACAGATATGCTGCATGAGTCAGCCTTCGGCTTGCTCAAGGCCGCACCATTTTCCGTTGCACAGCTGCCTTGGGTTTTGCTTTCCAAAGGCAAAGCAAAACTCAAGCAGTGGATTTCCAAAAAGGTTGAATTTGATGCGTCGGTTTTGCCATACAACCACGATTTCGTTCAGTGGTTGCGGGGGCAGCATGCAATGGGCCGCAGTTTGATTTTGTGTACGGCGTCTGACCGCTCAATTGCAGAGACCATTGCCAAATATTTTGGTTTTTTTGATGAAGTGATGGCCAGTGACGGCAACGTCAATTTAGAAGGGTCGTCTAAAGCCAAGGCCTTGATTGATAAGTTTGGCGAAAAAGGTTTCGATTACGCTGGTAACTCCAATGCAGATTTAGAAGTTTGGAAGCACGCACGCAAAGCCATCGTTGTCAATGCCTCGTCCCGATTGGTAAGGGATGTGACCGCGTTAGCTGATGTTGAGGCTGTTTTTGCAGGGTTCAATTCCAAATTTATGGTGTGGGCCAAAGCCTTGCGCATGCATCAGTGGCTTAAAAATGGCCTGTTGCTGGTGCCCATGTTGGCGGCGCACCGGCTGACAGATGGCGCTGCTTGGTTGTTGTTGTTATGGGCATTTGTCGCTTTCAGCTTGTGCGCTTCATCCGTGTACGTTGCCAATGATTTGCTGGACTTGGAAAGTGACCGCCAACACCCGCGTAAGTGCAACCGACCCTTTGCCAGCGGTGCTTTGCCTTTGTACAAAGGGGCACTCTTAGCCCCTATCCTATTTTTATTAAGTTGTGCTGTTGGGGCGTATGTGGGCCAAGACTTTTTACATTGGCTGTTGATTTACTTTGTGCTAACTTGCATCTATTCAGTCAAGCTCAAGCAGTTGGTCTTGGTGGATTGCATGACCTTGGCCATTCTTTACACCCTGCGCATCGTGGCAGGTGCAGCGGCTGTCGCGAGCGCGATGTCGTTTTGGTTGTTAGCTTTTTCTGTGTTTTTGTTTTTGTCTTTGGCATTCATCAAGCGTTTTGCGGAGCTGCAGGTGCAGCTGCTTCAAGGCAAACACAAAGCACACGGGCGTGGGTATTTCACAGACGATGCCCCGTTGATTCAAATGCTGGGTATTGCCTCAGGGTTTATGTCGGTACTTGTTTTGGCGCTTTACCTCAACAGTCCTGAGGTTCAGTTGTTGTACGTCCAGCCAGAATGGGTGTGGGGTAATGTCCCCGTGATGGTCTTTTGGGTCAGCTGGCTGTGGTTGCGAGCTCACCGTGGCGAGATGCACGATGACCCTCTCATCTTTGCTGTCAAAGACAAGGTGAGTTTGGTTTCAGGCGTTCTCTTTGCAGGCTTTCTTTTGATTGGAAGTCTGCAGCCATGAGCACGTCTGTTTCGTCTTGGGGGCGCCTTGGAGCGCCTCTTCATTTTTTAAAACCCTTATACGATGACCAAGCACTGCCCACAGAGCGGGCATTAGCTGGTTTGCCTTTTGGTAATGGCCGCAGTTACGGCGATGTGTGCCTCAACCCCGATGGGATGTTGTGGGCCACACAAGGCTTGGATCGGTTCATTGCTTTTGACCCCAAAACTGGAGTCTTGTCATGTGAAGCAGGTGTTTTGCTGCGGGATATTCAGCGCATGGTCGTTCCGCAAGGGTGGATGTTGCCTGTGACACCAGGTACACAGCTGATCACTGTGGGCGGGGCCATAGCCAATGATGTACATGGCAAAAACCACCACGTCATGGGCTCCTTTGGTGATCATGTTCAAAGTTTGCGCTTGTTGCGAACGGATGGTGAGGTCATCGTGTGTGGCCACAGTGAACATACCAATTGGTTTCAAGCAACTGTGGGAGGCATGGGCCTGACGGGCGTCATCACGCAAGCCACTATCCAACTGCGGCGTGTGCATGGCCCATGGCTTGAAACCGAAAACGAGCCGTTTACGGATTTGTCAAGTTTTTTTGATTTGGCCGATGGATCGGAAGCTGACTGGGAGCACACTGTATCTTGGGTCGATTGCCTCAATGGGAAAGGCAGCGGTGTGTTCATGCGCGGTAACCATGCTGCGACGCAGAGTGGGCCGTTGCCGTCAGGTGGTGTTGTGGGGATACCGTTTATTCCTCCCATCTCACTGGTCAATCCGTTGAGCTTACGGCCTTTTAACTGGGCTTATTACCAATTGCAAGCACGCAAGAGGGATCGTGCACTGGTGCACTACGAACCCTTCTTTCACCCCTTGGACAACGTGAAAAACTGGAACCGTATTTACGGCCCAAAAGGTTTTTATCAATACCAAAGCGTGGTGCCGCGCAGCACAGGTAAAGCAGCGTTGTTGGAAATGTTGGAGGCCATCTCCCGTTCAGGCGAAGGATCTTTTTTAGCGGTTCTGAAGACTTTTGGGAACAGGCCCTCGGTGGGGATGATGAGCTTTCCCATGCCTGGCGTAACCTTGGCGCTCGACTTTCCTAACAAAGGTGCAAAAACATTGGCTTTATTACGAAGCCTTGATGACATCGTTAGATCTGCTAGCGGGCGTATTTATTCCGCCAAAGACGCGTGTATGCCACGTGACTTGTTTGAACAGGGATATCCCCGTTTAAAAGAATTTATGCAATACCGCGACCCGGGCATCAGCTCGGCAATGTCGCGCCGACTGATGGGAAGTTGAGACTGTGAATCCAAAAATTGTCATCGTGGGTGCTACCTCGGCCATAGCCGAGCATTGCGCTAGGCTATGGGTGCGTGAATCACCGAAAAACATGGTTTTGCTCGGGCGTGATCTTGGCAAAACAGAGCGAGTAGCGCAAGACCTGCGAGTGAGAAGCCCTCAGTCCAGCATTACCGTGCAGACTACTGACTTTACTAAACCAGCACAAATACAGACTTGGGTGGACTTGGTTTGTGCAGCGGGCGTGCCCGACACCGTGCTGATAGCGCATGGGACGCTACCCGATCAAAATGCCTGCCAACAAGACTTAGCATTGAATGAAAGTGTATTTCAGATCAACGGCATTTCGCCTGTATTGTTTGCAGAGGCCTTTGCTGGCCATATGGAAAAAGCCAACAGAGGAAAAATAGCCATCATTGGCTCAGTGGCGGGAGATAGAGGACGCAAGTCGAACTATGTCTACGGTGCGGCCAAAGGCTTGGTAACGCGCTATGCGCAGGGCTTGCAACACAGGCTGGCAAAAACACAAGTCAAGGTGGTGTTGATTAAGCCAGGGCCGACAGCTACACCGATGACTGCCGCGCTTATTGGGAAAGGCCTCAAGCTGGCCGATGTGGCTGATGTGGCCAGCATTATCGTCAAGGGCATTGAGCGATCAACCTCAATGGTGTATGCGCCCCAAAAATGGCAACTCATCATGATGGTGATTCGTCATTTACCACGGTTTATCTTCAATAAAATGGACATATGAAGACCGAAATAATGTTTAAAAAGAAAATAAATTTATTATTTTTTATCGCGGCGGTAATTTATATTGGATTGGCAGTAGTGGGGGGGGTACGTGCTTACTCTCCAGTGCCATTTTGGGATATGTGGAATGGTTATCTTGAATTTTTCACAAAAGTATCTGATGGTCAATTCAGCGCATGGTGGGCTCAACATAATGAGCATCGAATTATTTTGGCGCGAATTTTTTTCTGGCTAGATTTGACTCTATTTGGCGGGCAAGGATGGTTTTTACTGATTGTAAATTACGCCCTTTTGATATTGGTTTGTTTTATATTCTATATTATATGGAAAGAGGTGGAGCCGGATAAAGAAAAAGCATGGGCCGGCTATTTTCTTATGGCATGGTTATTTTTGTGGGGGCAAAATGAAAATTTAAAATGGGGGTTTCAAAGTCAATTTATATTAGCCCAATTGTTGCCATTGGTCAGTTTTTATTTTTTACATCTGTCTACTTTTGATAAAAAAGAAGAGGCAAAATTCTTTCCTATGTCTATTTTATTTGCTATTCTTTCAATGGGAAGTATGGCTAATGGTGTTTTGGCATTGCCATTGATATTTGGCTTCGCCTTAATTGTAAAAAAAGAATGGCAGAAAATTTTATTTATAGGGTTATTATCTGCGATTTTCATTGGCTTGTATTTCTATGGATACAAAACGCCAGTTGGGCATGGATCTTTGCGTCAAGCCATACTGACAAACCCAATAGGACTATTACAATACGTGGCCGTTTATGTCGGAGGCCCATTTTCATTTGGTAGCAAGACTGTGGGCTTGTGGACGGCAACTGCAGCAGGTATATTCTTTATTTTCTCATCAACGTACTTTGCTTGGCGAGTATTATCTTCAAACCAAAAAGATTCGTTGCAGTTGACACTTTTGCTGTTTATCCTGTTTGTGGGCGGCTCAGCGTTAGGAACTGCTGGTGGAAGGCTTGTTTTTGGCATCGATCAGGCCTTGTCAAGTCGGTACATGACACCATCATTGATGGCGTGGGCAGCTCTATTCATTCTCTATTATTTAAATTCATTAACGATAATAGCTTGGGTAAATAGAAAGCTATGGGTCTTTTTATCAGTCTTATTGGTTTTGTTATTGCCACAGCAGCTGATGGCATTAAATTCAAAAGCCGAATTGTTATACGAGCGTAATATGGCGGGGCTTGCATTAGAGCTTGGAGTGAAAGATCAAGCGCAAATCGGAAACGTTTTTCTAAGCGCTGATTGGACTCTTGAAATCGCTGAAAAGCCCGTACAAAGAAATTATTCAATTTTTGGCATGGAGCCCTACAAAGATCTTCGACAAAAGATAAATGCAAATTTAAATGAAAATATTTTCGGGCTCAAAGTCTGTAAGGGATATTTGGATTCTGTTGAGCCTGTGGATAATGATACTAAATTCGTTAAGCTGAAAGGCTGGGTTTGGTCTGAAGAAGAAACGGATGGGAGTGATTTAATTAAAATTAATGACTCCAATAATAGAACTTTAGGATATGGCTTGACCGGCCAGCCTAGATCAGATGTATCGCAAAAAATAAATAAAAATGCGGTTGGCGCAGGGTTTAAAGCTTATTTGTTGGCTGATCGCCAAGGTGAAGTATTGGTTATTAGGAGTTCAAAATTTAATTGTCAATTAACCGCATCGATTCCTGCATTGATTTATAAGATCATTGAAAATAAAAGTTTTGAAATCAAGCCGACTGTTTCTTTGATTGCGGTTCAGGCTGGAAACGAGTGGATTGGAAAAGACTTTCAGAAAACCGAACACGAGGAAATGAAGGTGTTCGGGAGCTTCATTGATTCTGACGCTGATGTCGGGAGCATCACTTTAAAAATGAAGCGCGGAGACCGGTTATATTATCGTACAGGACCTGTTTCAAATCGACAGACGCTAGAGATTTTAGGATCAAGCTTAAAACCAGCCGTACTGCCTACTTCAATAGAGTGGAAATTGTTTGAGTTTTCAGGGGCTGATTTGCCTGAGGTGTTTGAGGCAAAGTTCACTGATGCGGGGAATGGTTGGGGTGAATGGTCAGCTATTGCTGTAAAAAATTCAAAAAACTAATATGAAAATAATTCTTCCTGGTGGTGCAGGCTTGGTTGGACAAAATTTGGTTGCTCGCCTTGCAGCAAAGGGTTATACCAATATTGTTGTCTTGGATAAGCACATTAAGAATTTGGAGATTCTTAATAAGGTTCAGCCCGGTATCGCTCTTGAATATGCTGATTTGGCTGAGGCTGGCGCGTGGAAGAACCACTTTGCGGATGCTGAGGTGGTGGTCATGCTCCAAGCCCAAATTGGCGGTAAGGATTACCAAGAGTTTGTTCGCAACAATGTGGACTCCACGCGTTGTGTACTCGATGCTATTAAGTTGTACAAGGTTCCGTATCTGGTTCACATCAGCTCTTCGGTGGTGGAGTCTGTGGCGGATGACTTTTACACCCGCAGCAAAATTGCACAGGAAGAGTTGGTTCTGGCCAGTGGCGTTGCTTGCCCAGTCCTGCGCCCCACCTTGATGTTTGGTTGGTTTGACCGTAAGCATTTGGGCTGGCTATCGCGCTTCATGAAAAGGGTGCCCGCGTTTCCCATTCCAGGCCACGGCCGCTATATGCGTCAACCTTTGTATGTTGGCGATTTTTGTAACGTGATCATCAGTTGCATCGAAAACCGTGTGCGCGATGGTATCTACAACATCACTGGGCATGAGAAGGTGGATTACATCGACATCATTCGTGAGATCAAATGTGCCACTCAATGCAAAACTCCAATTGTCAAAATACCCTATAGCTTGTTTTATGGACTCATTTGGATATGGGGATTGTTTGACAAAAACCCACCCTTCACAACTCAGCAGCTGGAGGCGCTGGTGGCCAAGGACGAGTTTGAAGTGATCGATTGGCCTGGTATTTTCAACGTTACCAGCACTTCATTTAAAGATGCAATTGATGAAACGTTCAATGACCCGCGATACAGCAGCGTAGTGATGGAGTTTTAACTGTGAAACAACGAATAGCAGTACTGGGTGCAGGTCCCATGGGCTTGGCTGTGGCATATCAATTGGCCCAAGATGGACATGAGCCTGTGGTGTTTGAAGCTGATGACCGTGTGGGCGGTATGACCGCCACATTTGACTTCAATGGCTTAGAGATTGAGCGTTACTACCACTTCCATTGCATTTCCGACCAAGCCTTTTTGATCATGCTCGATGAACTGAACATTGGGCACAAAATGCATTGGGTTGAAACCAAGATGGGTTATTGGTATCAAAACAAGTTGCAACCTTGGGGTAATCCTTTGGCCTTGTTGTCCTTCAAGGGCTTGGGTTGGGTGGCCAAATTCCGCTATGGCTTGCATGCTTTTTTGTCGACCAAGCGCGACAATTGGAAGCCGCTTGACCATGTTGAGGCGAGTGATTGGATTCGTCGCTGGGTAGGGGCTGAGGCCTACGAGGTGTTGTGGCGCAGGTTGTTTGATTACAAGTTTTATGACCATGTGGGCAACTTGTCGGCGGCCTGGATCTGGAGCCGTATTCGACGAATTGGTCGCTCACGCTACAGCTTGTTTCGTGAGAAATTGGGCTACTTGCATGGTGGGTCTAAGACATTGCTGCAGGCCATGTCCGGGGCCATTGAGTCAAACGGTGGCGTGATCCGTTTGAGCACTTCAGTCACCAAGGTGGTGATTGACCAAGGAAGAGTGAAGGGTGTGGAGGTCAACGGCCAGGTTGAGACCTTTGACAAGGTGATTAGCACGATCCCATTGCCCTATGTGCCCCGGGTGATGCCTGATCTACCGACCGATGTCCTTGAGAAATTCAAAGCACTAAAGAACATCGCCGTTGTCTGCGTGATAGTCAAAATGACGAAACCTTTGACTGAAAATTTCTGGCTCAACACCAACGATCCGGAAATGGACATCCCAGGTTTGGTGGAATACACCAATCTGCAGCCTCTAGATAAACACATTGTGTATGTGCCGTTCTACATGCCAGGTGAGCATCCGAAGTTTGCAGATGCTGATGAGGTGTTCATTCAGAAGGTCAAGCGGTATCTGCAGAAGATCAATCCTGCACTTACAGACGATGATTTCTTGGAAGTACGTGCAAGCCGCTATCGTTATGCGCAGCCGATCTGTGATCCCGGTTATCTGGACAAGTTGCCTGCTGTAGCTCTTCCAGTTAAGGGTTTGTGGGTCGCGGACACATCGTATTACTACCCTGAAGACCGCGGCATTTCGGAAAGCATCGGATTTGGCCGTCAGATGGCCAAGGATGCGGTTTCGTGATTCAACAGTTTCTGTCCAAACAGTTCATCTTGTTTTTGATCACAGGTGGTACTGCGGCCTTGGTCAATTTCGGCTCGCGCATTGTCTATAACCAATGGGTTTCGTTTTCCGTAGCCATCGTGTTGGCGTACCTGACGGGCATGGTGACTGCGTTTTTGTTGGCTCGCTGGTTGGTTTTTAAGAAAAGCGAGCAGTCATTTGCACGCTCAGCAATGATGTTTGGCGCAGTTAATGTGATCGCGGTTTTTCAGACATGGTTGATCACTATGGGTCTGGCCTTGTATGTGTTGCCGCACTTTGGTGTTACGCTGTTTGTAGCTGAAATCGCCCATGCGTTTGGTGTTATGGTGCCCGTATTCACCAGCTATCTGGGGCACAAACATTTCTCATTTAGTGAACACCGATGAGATACGGTAAGGTTATTGCTGGCTATGGTCTGATCCTTGCGCTGTATCTTGCTGTGTTGCTGTTGGCAGATAAAAGCAAAGGTTTTTTTGAGTATTTGCCTACAGCATTGGCTCAGTTGCCTGTGCTCATGTCTTTCGCGTTGTTGTCGTATGGCTTGCGATATGCGCGCTGGTATTTGCTCTTGAAGTGGTCGGGGCATCCGTGCTCTGTATTGAGTGGATGGTGGGCGTACTTATCTGGTTTTGCATTGACTGCCACGCCTGGCAAAGTGGGTGAGTTGCTACGGATTCGTTATTTCGGTCGCTTGGGCATCAGTGCTGATCGGGTGATGTCTGCATTTGTGTTTGAACGCGCGTTCGATTTGGCAGTTGTGTTTGTCTTGGCCACCGTATTCATTGCAGATGAGCAGATGTTTTGGCTTGCATTTGCTTTCGTATCATTTTTTTTAAGCGTTTTGCTTCTGGCTGGTTTGTATCCTGAAGTACTCAAGCGACTGAGCATTATTTGCGCGCAAAAGCAGTGGTTGCAAACTTCGCGATTGTTCGCGTTTCTTGCCAACGTGTTTGGGGGCTGTCGCGCATGGATCAGGCTGGGACCGATTGTGATCAGTTTGGTTTTGGGTAGTGCCGCTTGGTCTTTGACTGCTTTTGCATTTATCTACTTACTGGATCATTTGAATATTCATGTACCGTTGTTTGCGGCTTTTTCGACCTATCCTATGGCCATGCTCGCGGGGGCTGCATCCATGCTTCCCGGGGGGGTCGGTTCAACTGAGGCGGCAATTGTTTTGCAATTGAAATGGCACGGTGTTGATACAACTTCAGCACTTTGGGTTGCAGTGGTCATTCGTCTTGGGACCATGTGGTTTGCTGTGATCTGTGGGCTTATGGCGATTTTTTTCCAAGAAGTGCTTTTTCGCCGTGATCAAAAAATTGGGCGGAGGTGGGGTTGCTGATTGGGGACCTCGCCAAGTTAAAAGCCAAGCTGGGTTGGTAGCCCAAGACCACGCTCGAGCAACTGTGCCAGATGATGGGGGAGGCGGATTTGCGGCGCAATCAGGCAGGCTTCTCTTTCTGACTATGTAAACTCAAAAAATGAAAATTCTTCTCACAGGTGCGGCCGGTTTTACCGGCGTTTTCTTTAAGTCTGCCGCCGAGGCCGCTGGTCACCAGGTGGTGGCTTTGCATGCTGACCTGACGGACAGGGCCTCTGTGGCGGCCGAGGTGCTGCAAGCCGCGCCCGATGCGGTGGTGCATTTGGCTGCCATCAGCTTTGTAGGACATGCAGACGACAAGGTGTTTTATGGTGTCAACGTGGTGGGTACCATGAATTTGCTGGCGGGCTTGGCAGGATTGACTGTTAAGCCAAGCAAAGTGTTGTTAGCCAGCAGTGCCAATGTGTATGGCAATTGCGATGCGTCACCCATCGCAGAGGGCCAGGCCCCCGCTCCGGTGAACCATTACGCCATGAGCAAGCTAGCCATGGAGCACATGGCTTGGACTTATCTTGATAGGCTGCCTATCGTGATTGCACGCCCGTTCAATTACACAGGCCCAGGGCAGGCGCCTCAGTTTTTGATTCCCAAGCTGGTGAGCCACTTCGCGAGGCGTGCGCCAGCCATCGAGCTGGGCAATTTGCATGTAGAGCGCGAGTTTAACGATGTGCGCATGGTGTCCGATGCGTATTTGGCTTTGCTGGCGCATGGCGTGCCGGGCGAGGTGTACAACGTGTGTTCCGGCATGCCCTATACCTTGCAGCACGTGATAGGTGTGTTGTCCGGCATCACGGGCCTCACGATGGATGTAAATGTCAACCCGGCTTTTGTGCGAGTCAACGAGCTGCATTGCTTGTGCGGCAGCCCCGAGAAATTGTTGGCTTGTGTAGGGTCGCTGCAGCAGTTCAATCTTTGTGATACGTTAAATTTGATGTTAAAGGCCGAGAGCTCAGTTTGATCAACCCGATGCAGTTATCTCAGAAAATTCATTTGGCATTCAACGGAGTGTCCTTGTTATCGCCATTGACGGGGATTGGCCAGTACACGGCAAATTTGGCGCAGCGAATTGCATCATCGACCGATGTGGATGCAAGATTTTTTTACGGTGCTGCATGGTCAAGCCATGTTCAGTTAAACACGGCACCATTCATCAAGCGTTTTTTGCCCTGGTTTCGCAAGCGCATTCCTTGGTCTTACGAGATCCGTCAATGGACTCAATCGCATCGCTTTCAAGCTGGCACCAAGTCTGGGCAGTTCAGTCTTTATCATGAGCCAAACAATGTCCCTCTACCGTTTGACGGACCTTTGGTGTTGACGGTTCATGATTTGTCATGGATCAGATTTCCTGACATGCATCCCATTGAGCGTGTCAGAGCAATGGATAAGTATTTTGAATCTGGCTTGCGACGTGCAACGAGAGTGCTGACAGACTCACAGTTTGTGAAGCATGAAATCATGGATGTCTTTGGCCTGTCTGCGGACATCATTCATTCAGTTGGGCTTGGTGTCGATGCGAGTTTTCAACCCTTGTCTCAAGCAATGACTATGCAAGTTTTGTCAAAATTCAACTTGCAGCACGGTGACTATCTATTGGCTGTTGGCACGCTGGAGCCAAGGAAGAACTTGCAAATGGCGTTGGAGGCTTTCCTCGCATTACCTAAGGTCGTTCGTCAACGCCATCCGATGGTTTTGGTTGGCATGACGGGATGGCACTCCAGTCCTTTGGAGTCTCAATTGGCGCCATTGCTGGCCAGTGGTGAGGTTCGTCAGTTGGGGTATTTGACCCGCGAGGATTTGGCTGTTGTAGTAGCTGGAGCCTGTGCGTTGGTCTATCCGTCGATTTACGAGGGATTTGGCTTGCCACCACTCGAGGCTATGACTTGTGGTGTGCCAGTGATTGCCTCGAATGTTTCATCGATTCCAGAGGTTGTTGGTGATACTGGTATGTTGGTGGATCCACAGGATGTGAGTGGTTTGGCTAATGCCATGACAATGATGTTGAGCGCAAAAGAAGTCAGAGCTAGTTTGTCCGTGAAGGCGTTGATACGCAGTCAATCATTTTCTTGGGATCAGTGCGCCAGCGAAACGATTGATGTTTATAGGGCCGCAGTGGCTTGACATGAAAAATTTAAAAATCGCGATCATTCACGACTGGCTGGTCACCTATGCGGGGGCCGAGCGCGTGCTCGAGCAAATGTTGATTTGCTTCCCTCATGCCGATGTGTTCAGCATGGTGGATTTCCTAGACGACCAGCAGCGTGGTTTTTTGCAGGGCAAGCGTGCCAAAACTTCGTTTGTTCAGCGCTTGCCATGGGCCAAGTCTAAATACCGCAGGTACTTACCTTTGATGCCCCTAGCGGTGGAGCAGCTGGATGTGTCAGGGTACGACGTGGTAATTTCAAGTTCACATGCAGTGGCCAAAGGTGTTTTGGTTGGCCCAGATCAGTTGCATGTTTGTATGTGTTACTCACCTATTCGCTATGCGTGGGACATGCAGCACCAATACCTGAAGGAGTCGGGATTCGATGTGGGCATTAAGGGCTGGTTGGCACGGTGGTTGTTGCACAAAATTCGATTGTGGGATGTCCGTACCGCCAATGGGGTGGATAAGTTCATTGCAATATCAGAGTTCATTGGGCGGCGCATTCAGAAGACGTATCGCCGCGATTCGGTGGTGATATATCCGCCAGTCGATGTTACGGCTTTTAAGGTCCAGGAGAGCAAAGACGATTTTTATCTGACCGCCTCTCGAATGGTTCCGTACAAAAAGATTCCACTGATTCTGCAGGCGTTTGCAAAGATGCCAGATAAACAATTGGTAGTGGTCGGTGATGGTCCTGATTTCGATAAGGTTAAAGCGCTTGCAGGCCCCAATGTCAAAATTCTGGGTTACCAGTCAGCAGAAGTGCTTGAGGACCATATGAAACGGGCCAAGGCTTTTGTATTTGCCGCCGAAGAAGATTTTGGCATTGCACCATTGGAGGCGCAGGCTTGTGGAACTCCGGTGATTGCATTTGGCAAAGGTGGGGCACTTGAAACAATACGAGGCCAAAACACACCATTTCCAACTGGTCTATTCTTTTATGAGCAATCGATAGACTCGATACTGGAAGCAGTGTCACTATTTGAGCTGGAGTTCGCCTCGGAAATATCACCGCATGCTTGTCGAGAAAATGCTGAAAGATTTTCGCAGCAGCGCTTCCGAATGGAGTTTAAAGAATTAGTAGAGAGTACATGGAGTGATTTTCAAAAAGGCATGAAGAATGACTAGGCCATTTCGACTTTCTTCTCCGCATTTGAGGTATTTAGCCTGGTTACTAGATGTGGGTATTCTTAGCGCTGCAGCTGCTCTAAGTGCTCATCTCTACTTAGGGGCTTGGGATCTAGCCTTCGACATTTCGGGCACATATTTTCAAATGATTGTTGCTGCATCATTGGTACTGGGACTTTTTTCTGACCAGATTTATCGATCATGGCGAGTTAATGATCTATGGGCTGTTTTAGGCACAGTTTCTTGGGTATGCTTAATGATAATGTTGTTACTAGCCTTGTATTTATTTTTGGCGAAAACCTCAATTTACGTGTCTAGAATTTGGTTTGTAATCTGGGGTATGGGTTGCTGGATGGCATTAATTTTCCAGCGTTGGATTATTTATCTGGGTTTGCATTGGCTTCGTCGGCGGGGCTACAACTATAAAACTTTATTGCTGGTTGGAGTCGGTCCGATAAGTGAACGAGTTGTGTCTGCAATAGATGCCGCTGCTTGGAGTGGTATACGTATTGTTGGCGTAGTCCAGCAAGATGAGTTGCATGCTTGGTTAGACCAGCCTGAAGCTATGCAGCCGAATGAAATATGGATTTGTATGCCAATGAGCGATGAGCTCGGTATTCGCCAAGCCTTAAATACGTTACGTCATAGCTTCGCAAACATTAGATTGGTGCCAGATGTGTTTTCATTTCGACTTGTCAATCATGGAATAAGTCATTTACTTGGTATGCCAATGTTCGATTTGTCGATGTCGCCAGTTACTGGTATCACGCGTATAACTAAAGTAGTTGAAGATATTTTTCTGTCTTCTATTATTTTATTATTGATAAGTCCGGCTATGATTTTGATTGCCTTGATAATTAAAATTACATCCGACGGCCCTATTTTGTTTAAACAAAAGCGCTTGGGTTGGAATGGAACGGAAATTACGGTCTATAAATTTAGAACAATGTATGCGACTGGCGAAAGCTCTGAATCATTCAGTCAAGCGCAACGCAATGACGAAAGAGTTACTAATTTTGGTCGTTTCTTACGAAGAACGAGCCTTGATGAGTTGCCACAATTTATCAATGTGCTGCAGGGGCGAATGTCAATAGTGGGGCCTCGTCCCCATGCCATTGCACACAATGAGCAATTTAAAGAGTTGGTGCCGCGGTACATGCTTCGACACAGGGTTAAGCCTGGAATTACTGGATGGGCCCAGATACATGGGCTCAGAGGTGAAACTGATACGTTACAAAAGATGGAGTCTCGTGTCGAGTATGACTTGTTTTACATTGAAAACATGTCAATATTGTTGGACTTGAGAATCATTATCATGACTATTTTCAAAGGTTTCGTTCATAAAAATGCATACTAATCAAGCTCAAGGTTGCTAATTGGGCTGGTACGTATGCGCTCTACGTAACGCATGACGGTGTCTGTTTTTGCCCAGCCTCCTTTGACCATAATCTGTGGCAGGCTAGCACCTTGAACCATAAGGTCTTGTGCACGTCCAACTCGCATGGAGTGACCACTGATGCCTGAAATGACCTCCTCGCTAAGGCCAGCTCTCTTGGCCAAAGATTTGTAAATTCGAGGAATTCTGCTTTCGCACAGGCTTGCAGTTATCTCTCCACTTGGATGTATACCTCTTAAGAGGTAGCCATCAGCGATCTTCGACTCGGAAATCCATTGCCGCAGTGCAGCTGTGGTTTCATCGTTTAAGTGAATCCATTGACCGGCTCCGTGCTGGTCAGTTTTGCTTTTGCGCAGCAGTATCGAGCAGGTTTGATTGGGCACCCAGTCAATGTCGCTGATACGAAGAGACACAAGCTCAGAGCGCCGTCTCAATGAGTCGTAGGCTATCAGTAGCAGTGCTTTATTTCTAAGCCCTCTCAGGTCTTGAGAACAAGCTTTGATAAGTTGATCTAGTACAGGCCTAGTGACTGGGTACGCTTGATCAAATCGACAACCTAAATGCCTTGATATTTTCCTCAGAGTGATTTTGACTTCTGGATGTTTGGTTGGGTCGTTGTAGTCGGACAACCGATGCACAGAACTGATCGACGCAGCCTTTCTACGAATCGTTGAGGTTTTGATGCCTAGGTCAATCGTTTGCATCAGAAAACTTGCCACCGTTGCCGATGAGGCAGGTAATGCAGTTATATCGTTCATGTCGCAATAGGCAATGAATTCCAGCATGTCAGCTTGGTAGGCTCGAATAGTGTTGGGCGCGTACGCTCCTTCGAGATGAGTAAGTAGTTTTGATAAATTTACTTGTGCGCTAGAATTGATCATCAAAACCTCCAAAATGATTTAATTTAAATCATTATAGACATAAAATAAATTGATTTCAAGTGCTCAGATACGTGCTGCTAGGGCATTGCTTAGATGGAGTGCTGCTGATTTATCTGCAGCATCGGGGGTGGGCACTGCAACTTTGCAGAGAATGGAAGTCATGGACGGAGTGCCTTCGGGGCAGGTCCGTACTCTTATGGCAATCAAAGAGGCACTTGAAACTGCAGGCGTTGAGTTCATTGGAACTCCTGAAGACAATCCCGGAGTTCGACTGCTAACAAGGGCTCATAAAGTGCAAACTAAATAGGTTGCAGGAGTTGATTGATGAAGGACAAAACGACCAATTCAAATTCATTGCAGGCTGCGACTTCAACCATTTCGCAATTAGTTAGCGTATCGCAGGTATTGCCTGGTGAGTCCGAGTCGATATATCAACAAGGGTTAGTTGCCACCGTCAAAGAACTAGGTGCTGAAACGCCGCTTCAAATCTACCTCGCCGAAAAAATCTATGAATGCCTTTGGTGGATGCGCCGTTACGAAAACCAAAAACGTGCCACCATCATCCGCAACATGGCGAGTGCATTAGATCCTGATAATTTGCAGCTAGCCATTTCAGAACTTGAGGCATGGGTGATGGACGTGCTTTTCGCTAACGGTGTTGATGACGAGTTTCACGATTTGCTCGAAGAGCACAACTTAACGTTAGATTCGTTGATGCAAAAAGCGTTTGCCGAAAGCTGCTCAACCCTAGAAAACCTCGATCAGATGATTGCAGTCAAAGCTAAGACTCTTGGTGGTTTTCAAGCGTCATATGAAGTGTTGGTGAATCGCAAGATCAACATTGAACGTATGCAACTGCAAAATGCGCTGATGCAACGTGACCTTGGTGCCATCGAAAACGCGGCAGTTCATGATCAAGCAAACAAGCCTCAAAAAGCGCCAAGCAAATAGGCGTAATGCTCTCAAGTCCACGGGGCCAAAGTCGTTAGAGGGGAGACGTCGATCGGCAAGCAACTCCCTTGCTCACAGTTTGTCTGTGCCGATTAAATTTGACTATCACGATACGTTAGTTGCCTCGATCATTCAGCTGGTTGTGCAAGAAGGCCTCGACCATCGCACCGCAAAAGATCTAGCTGTAAAGATCGTGGAGTTCGAGAGAAATCTTGCGTATCAGGCGGAACTCTTTGTGCAGCAACACCTTGAATCTCCTATGCAGGCGCAAGAGGAACAAGGTGTCAGGGCGATCTTTGGCGCGGAAATCGACATGTTTGACGACTACATAGGTCGGGAGCGATTTAACAATCGTCCCATCTCACAGAAGGATCAAAAATTCATCGTCAACAGCAAGTTGAAGATGCACAACTTGTGGCAAAGAATGCACAGGCGCTCACAAAAAGACAAGGCCAAACAAGCCGCTACGTCTTTGCGTTACCTAAAACGTTCAAGCAATCAACTCATTAAGGCGTTTAAGGCTCTGCGTGCGATCTAGCCCTCGAAAAGCGCAAAATTTACAAAACGAAGCCAAGACTGCGCAGCAAATATTTATAAAAGTAAAATTAATATCAATTTAGTAGACAAGCTGTTACATTAACCAGAGTTGCTACTGGTAAACGATATGGATGAAACCCTAACCCACGATGAAAAAGAGCTGATCAAACGAGCTTTAAGAGGCTTGACGATTGCGTTCATTACATGGATGCTGGCTCGTAATGTCACGCAAGTTGAGTTGCCAATTTTCCAACTCAGTCTGTGCTTGGGCTTGATGTCCTGTTTTAATTCGTTATTCAAATATGTTCACATCCTGATGTTTGTCATGGCGTTAGAGGTGCTGTTTCCAGTTGCTTTACTTGCAAGCTTGGTAAGTCATTTCTGAGAGGCTGCGGTGGCGCAATGCTACCTAGCGAGTATGTAAAAACTGCGTGAGTCGGTACAAAGAGATCTCATGCAGCATTAGTAGTTCTGCTATGTGAAGTGGGCGAGCAAAATAGCCCGATATGGGTAGTTAGCAGATTTTTAAGAGCTTCTAAAGCGAAGTTGTAAGTCTAAATTCTTGGCAGCTTTATTTGCTGACGCAATTGAAGAGTCTAGGCAGTACAGTTCGATAGGTTTAAGTTCTGATTTAAGAGTGAATTTATAAAACGCAATCCCTAAGGAATCTAAAACAGAAACCTCGAATAGATCGAGTACTTTTTTTGCAGACTTCGCACCATAAAAGTAGTCATCCCAATTGTATTTAAATGAGTCGACTTCATCCCAGTCAATAGGTTCATTTATCCAAGTGCTGACTTCACGATCAATCAGGTTAAATTGCTTTGGGTTTAATGAAAGAATCCAATTTTCCCAAACAGGGTGCATGCTATTGGTCAGGATTCGGAGACGCAATTTATATCTTGCACGTAAGCTCAGTGGCAAGTTGTCGTGTACAACTAGTGCGGTTTCAATTTGATCAATTTCCTTGAACGCCAAATTGGATAAACGTCTAAGTAATGAGTGGTAGGGGCGCAGTCGATTGGCGATGGCCTCACAAGACTGGTAAGGACGAACTCCTTGTGAATCGCCAGCAAATTTTGGTATCTTCCCAATCACTTCAGATCTTATGGAGGGCATTAGGTTTCTAGTGTCTACAAGAATTCTGTTCGTCTTCTGAACAGAAAAATAATGCAAACCGGTTGTGATTGAATCAGGCTTTGTCATCTTTTTAAATGATTGTAAAGATGGCTAGATTTATTGAACTCATGATTGCATCAATGCATTTAAGTGGCGATTGCATAAATTCGACAGTTCTTAGAGTTCAATCGGTGCTGAATTAATTTAATGAAACACTTATGGGGTGTTTTGCTGGGCGTGCTGAATAGCGTTCTGTGAAGGTGACCTTGTCATGCTTAGCACTCTAATCTCCCCAATGATCTTGGAAAGTTGCCGATCTAGGCTCGTTTGATAGCGTTGCAGTGTGGCCAGTTTGTCCATATCGGGTAGTGCCGCAAATTCAGTAAGTGCTGAGAGTTGATGGCCTGATGGACCTGTAGTTGAAGGGGATGATCTCTCTTGTGAGAATCGATTGGCAATTTGCCGAGCTCTTAGAAAAAGGGCTGCTTCAATCTTTTGTAGCCGACGCATCTTGATCATGGTCGATGCCATGCGTTCAATTTGGATGAGCATGGTTGGGGTGTTGGCGTTGTATTCTTTAGTTAATTGTTCAAAAAGTATGGAGTATTCGCTGTGTTCATGCTCATCCAGCCAGCCAGTTATATGAATTCCTAACTTGATGGCATTCATCGCAGAAACTGCTTTGCCTGTAGATGTCTTGGGTCCTGTTTGCGCCGATTTCTTCGAGGAAGATTTTGCAGTCATTGGATATTGCCTGTGTAAGTTACGTCTCAATTTTCCGCATTAAATAGGTATAAATTATCTATTTCGCAGTGGTGGTAGTTTGAGTCCATGTAAGTGAGCTGCTTTCCCTGAGGCTGGCAAATGAGGATAACAAAATTTTTGCAAAACGAAATGACATTACTCATGTGTACAGAAAAGTTATGTCGTTAATGAGTCATGGGTAGGAGAGATGTCAGAAATGGTATAGGCTGAGATCATCCAAAACGAAGCTAAAATTAATAAATGACAATATTGGTAACAGGCTGTGCCGGCTTTATAGGCAGTAATTTTGTACACGCGTGGCTCGCTGGCTCAGATGAGCAGGTTGTTAATTTGGATAAGCTCACCTATGCAGGTAATTTAGAAAACCTGAAGTCTTTTGATGGTGATGAGCGGCATGTCTTTGTTAAGGGGGACATCGGTGACCGGGCCTTGGTGACCGCTCTGTTGAGTGAGTACAAGCCCCGCGCGGTTCTCAACTTCGCTGCTGAAAGCCATGTTGATAGGTCTATCCACGGCCCAGGTGACTTTATTGAAACCAATGTGCTGGGTACTTTCAATTTGCTTGAGAGCGTGCGCGCTTATTGGCAAGATCTCGCGGCGGCAGACAAAGTGGCTTTCCGTTTTTTGCATGTATCGACAGATGAGGTATACGGAACGCTTTCACCTACCGATCCGCCATTTGCGGAGACGAAAAACTACGAACCCAACAGCCCGTACTCAGCCAGCAAGGCCGCAAGCGACCATTTGGTCCGTGCATGGCATCACACCTATGGCCTGCCTGTGTTGACTACTAATTGCAGCAACAACTATGGGCCGTATCACTTTCCCGAAAAACTCATTCCTCTGGTACTGCTCAACGCGTTAGCCGGCAAGCCTCTGCCCATTTATGGTGATGGTCAGCAAGTGCGTGATTGGTTGTATGTTGAGGATCACTGCCGAGCAATTGCTCGCGTGTTAGATGTCGGCAAGGTGGGGGAGACTTACAACATCGGTGGGTGGAACGAAAAGCCCAACCTCGAAGTGGTTAACACTCTGTGTGCTGTACTGGACGAGCTGAAGCCTCGTGCCGATGGTAAACGCTACGCTGAGCAAATTACCTATGTAAAAGACCGCCCAGGCCATGACCGCCGCTACGCTATTGATGCTTGCAAGATTGAGCGTGATCTGGGGTGGAAGCCGCAGGAAACGTTTGAAACCGGTATCCGCAAAACCGTGCAGTGGTATTTGTCCAATCAAGATTGGGTGGAGAGCGTGACAAGTGGTGCTTATCGGCAGTGGGTTGGTAAGCAGTACGGTGAAAACTAAGCCGATGCTCAAGATCTTGTTGCTTGGCAAAAACGGGCAAGTAGGCTGGGAGCTGCAGCGCAGTTTGGCACCGTTGGGCGAGGTTTTGGCGCTGGATCGTCACAGCAATGACTACTGCGGTGATTTGAGCAACCCCGAAGAGCTAACGAAGACAGTACTGAACTACAAGCCGGACTTCATTGTCAATGCCGCAGCACATACAGCGGTAGACAAAGCGGAGTCTGAGCCTGAATCTGCAAGACTGTTAAACGCTGATGCGCCGGCGGCTTTGGCTAAAGCCGCGGCACAAGTTGGTGCGTGGTTAGTTCATTACTCTACCGACTATGTATTTGATGGCAGCGGTAGTCATGCAAGGCAAGAAGGCGAGGGAGCAGGGCCGCTGAGTGTGTATGGACAAACCAAGCTGGATGGCGAAAAAGCAATTGTGGCGAGCGGTTGTAAGTATCTAATTTTTCGAACTAGCTGGGTGTATGCCGCACGCGGTAACAACTTTGCCAAAACCATGCTGCGGTTGGCTCAAGAGCGTTACAAGTTGACCGTAATTAATGATCAATACGGCGCACCTACCGGCGCAGACCTAATTGCTGATGTGACTGCTCACGCCATTCGCCGTGTCCTTAACACTCAAAATTTATCGTTCAGTGGCGTGTACCACTTAGTGGCTTCTGGTGAGACCACATGGCATAGGTATGCAAGTGAAGTGATCGAAAAAGCTAAAGCCCTTAAGCCAGAGTTAAATTGGGCAGTTGAGGAAATTGTTGCGGTACCAACTAGTGCGTTTCCAACACCAGCTAAGAGGCCACTGAATTCGCGTTTGTGCAACGAAAAACTTCAACAGGCCTTTGGCTTGGTGCTCCCCCCTTGGCAGAATGGCGTACACCGTATGCTGAATGAAATACTTTAAATAAGAACAACTGAAATGACTCAAACGCGTAAAGGCATCATCCTCGCAGGCGGATCAGGCACACGCTTGTATCCCGTCACACAAGCAGTGAGCAAACAGCTTATGCCCGTGTATGACAAGCCCATGATTTACTACCCCCTCACCACGCTCATGCTCAGTGGCATTCGCGATGTGTTGGTCATCTCTACGCCGCAAGACACGCCGCGCTTCGCAGAACTGTTAGGCGATGGCAGCCAATGGGGAATGAACATTCAATATGCTGTGCAACCTAGTCCCGATGGGCTGGCACAAGCCTTCATCATTGGTAAAGAGTTTGTAGGCAACCATCCCAGTGCTTTGGTGTTGGGTGACAATATTTTTTACGGCCACGATTTGGTTAAACAGTTGCATAGCGCCAATGAGCGCAGCAACGGCGCTAGCGTGTTTGCCTACCATGTGCATGACCCTGAGCGATATGGCGTAGTGGAGTTCGACGATGCATTCAAAGCGTTAAGCATTGAAGAAAAACCTGCTCAACCTAAAAGCAACTATGCAGTGACAGGCCTGTACTTTTATGACCAGCAAGTTTGCGACATCGCTGCGGATGTGAAACCGTCTCACCGCGGTGAGTTGGAAATTACGGACGTGAACAAGCGCTATCTCGAGATGGAGCAGTTAAATGTCGAAATCATGGGCCGTGGCTACGCATGGCTAGACACAGGTACGCACGACAGCTTGTTAGAAGCGGCGAGCTTTATTGGTACTTTGCAAAAGCGCCAAGGTCTGATGGTGGCGTGCCCTGAAGAAATTGCGTTCAATCAGAAATGGATTGATGCAGCTGCGCTGCAGAAACTTGCCAAACCGTTGGCCAAGAATGGCTATGGCCAGTACTTGATGAACTTACTGAAATAAACATGCCATACCAAGTGACGCAAACGCCAATTGATGGCGTGTTGGTGCTAGAACCAAAAGTATTTGGTGATGCAAGAGGGTTCTTTTTTGAGAGTTTCAACCAGCGAGACTTCAACTTAGTCACTGGCTTAAGCGAAACCTTCGTGCAAGACAACCACAGCAAGTCTAGTAAAGGCGTGCTTCGTGGGCTGCACTATCAAACACAACATGCCCAAGGTAAGTTGGTTCGTGTCACGCAAGGTGCCGTGTTTGATGTGGCGGTAGACATTCGCAAAGACTCTTCTACGTTTGGACAGTGGTTTGGATTGGAGTTGTCTGCCGAAAACAAGAAGCAACTTTGGATACCCGCCGGCTTAGCGCATGGTTTTTTGGTGACGAGTGAGACTGCAGAGTTTTTGTACAAAACGACCGATTACTATCATCCGGAATTTGAAGCGAGTTTGCTTTGGAGTGATCAGGCCCTTGCTGTCGATTGGCCTTTGCAATTGTTAGATGCGCCACCACTGCTGGCGACGAAAGATGCCCATGCTGCGTTGTTGAAAGATCTCTGATGCGCGTCTTTCAAGTGTTGTTTTCGATCTTTGTATTCTTAGTTGGTGCTGTTGCACTAGTTATGCCTCGCGGATATTCTGTCGGTTTCTATCTTATTTTTCTGTCTGGTTTTCTGCATTGGATATTTAGTCGAAACGAGTTGATTTGCGAAAAAAATAGGTGGCTTATATGGCCTTGCATAAGCTACGGAGTGGGGCATGCCGCAATCGTTCTGAGTCATGAATGGGCTTGGCGATCATTGGATCCCTATTGGCCCTTTTTGCTGATTGCTTTTGGTTTCTGGGCCATCCGTCGTTATAGACCCAGTTTGTTTTTGTTATGGATCGGCTTAGCTGTGGGGGCTGTTGGTGCCTCTGTATTTGCTGGGTATCAATCTATGGTGTTGGGACAACGAGCCAGTGGGTACTTAACCACCATACAGTTTGGCGATGCTGCACTATTGTTTGGCGTGTTGTGCTTAGTTCGTGCACTAAACGTACGCGGCAACAAATGGATGGATGGACTCATGCTGCTTGGGGTGGTCGCAGGTCTTGCCGCCTCTGTTTGGAGTCAGTCTCGTGGCGGTTGGGTTGCACTTTTGCTAATACTGGGTTGGATGCTTCTTATTGTTGGTAAGAGTTGGAGTTTCGCCAAACGACTGACGGTTAGCTTCGCCGTGTTAGTGGTTATTGCGTTGCCTGTATTACAACCAGAAGGCATTGTTCAAAAACGAGTACAGGAAGCCGTGCAAGAGGTTGAACATTTCATAGACACAAATGAGCAGGGAACATCAGTGGGCGCGCGCTTAGCAATGTGGGAATTCGCTGCTAAAGATATTTTGAAATCTCCATTTTTTGGAGTCGGTGCTCAAGGATGGATAAAAAGTCGTGATTCCGGCGTGGAGTCTGGAGTGTTAAACCCATATATTCAAAATTTCAATCAGCTGCATAACGAGTATTTGGATGTTGCGTACAAAACTGGCTTAGCCGGCTTATTGCTATTGATTGCACTTTACTGTGTGCCAATGTTGCAATTTTTCAAACCCTATTTGCATGTGCAAGATGCTGAAGTTAGGGCGTTAGCGATGGGGGGAATGGTGTTGCCAATGATGTACATGGACTTTGGTTTGACGCAGGCTTTTTTAAGCCACAACTCTGGTCGAATGGTGTTCGTTAGCTTGCTTATGTGTTTGGGCGCCTTACTCTTGAATCGGCTAGAAGATCAATCACAATAGCATCATGAGATCCAACTACACCATCACATTTGCCTGCTACAACCAACTTGAATACACAAAGTTATTTGTTGATAGCTTGGCGCAGGATGATGTGGATTTCTCCCGCATTGTCGCTGTCGATAACGGGTCTACTGACGGCACTCGTGAATGGTTACAGCGACAAGGTTTCGGTGCGGTTGTTCTGAATGAGCGTAATTTGGGCTGTGGTGCAGCTTGGAATCAAGGCGCGTTAGCAATCCAGTCTGAGTGGACGATTGTGATGAATAACGATGTTATTTGCGCAAAGGGGTGGCTAAAGCAACTACTTGAGACAGCAGAATTGAGGCATCTAAAAATTGTCAGTCCAGCAATGGTCGAAGGTGCGTTCGATTATGAGTTTGACTCTTGGGTGACTAAAGCGGGGCGCACGATGCAAGGCTACGTTCGAGATGGAGTTGCGCATGCTGTGTGCATGGCTATTCATGAGGATGTTTGGGCTGAAATTGGCTATTTCATGCCTGTCCCCAAATTGCTTGGTTATGAGGATGGGATTTTCTTCCAGCGTGCGTTTGAACAGAAGATTCCCATGGGTACTACGGCGGATGCTTGGCTGCATCATTTTGGTCAGACTACACAAAAAGCACTGAAGCTGGAACTCCAGCTTCAGTCTCGAGAAAGTTTAGGTAATCGCAAATTGATGCAAATGTATATGGGGCAAGGATGGTTAGACCGAAAACGCGCAAAGCATAAAAATAAACGGCAAGCGATAAAGTTACGAGATCATGAACTCGCTATGTACGGCATGACCGTTCGTGCTCTTAACCTTCCTGAAAATTCGGAATGGATTTGGGAGTGAGCATATTAGGGCGTATTGTTTCGGATTCAGTGCGAATACCCTATGAAGGGGTAGGGTGCGCTACCGAGGAGTTCCTTCAAGCGAGCGGTAAGTTCTCGGTTTTAAAAAAATATCTAAGTCGATATTTACGGTTGCTCGTGGGCGGGCAGCTTGGACGAGAGGTGGCCAACATCCCTGTTGGTGCTCGAGTTCTATGGTTGCATGCTGGCAAACGCAATATAGGAGATGCTTTGATGGAAGCATCAGGTCGCCTTTTGTTGAAAGAGCGACGCATCCCAATAGACTTACTGACGTTGCCAAATTTAGCTTCCGTATTTGAAGGCGATGATATTTTTAGTCGCGTCTATTACGAAGCGTCAGAGGTCAATGTAGCTGACTATGACTATGTGTTGATGACAGAGTTCAATCACCGTACGATCAAAACAAAAAATCGATATTTCCATGAGGTGCCATACGCCTGTATGTTTAGATACTTCTATGGCCCCGATCGCAATCAGACAATGTTTAGTTTTGCGGCGATCAACGAAATATTTTCTCTTGGATTGAGTGCTGATGTAATTGCTGACAAAGCAAAGCCGTACATGTACGTCAGCAAGGATACTGTTGAGAGCGCTGGGTATGAGCCGAAGCGGCCCTTCATTACGATCTCTGTAGGTGGGATTGATGCCAATCGTTCTTACCGTAAATGGCGTGATGTGCTTTCATTGTTTGATGATTCTGAGCTGTCTCAGGCGGTTCAAACCGTGGTTTTGTTAGGCTCAGAAAACGGCCGAGTTTGTGCTGATGAGCTGATGAATTTGACTTTTTCAAAGTTGAATTTGATTTCTTACGTTGGTCAGTTGACTTTGAAAGAGAGTCAAGTCGTGATCGATCAATCTCAACGATTTATTGGCTGTGATGGTGGCTTGATGCATGTGGCCCATACAACCTCCACACCTACTGTCAGTATCTTTGCAAATGAACCTCATCATTTGAGATTGACAAAACGTTGTCATTCACTGCCGCTGCAGGGTGTGTGTGATGTGAATGATGTTTTGCCAGATCAGATTTTTAATGCGCTTCGACAAAGTCTTGGCACGTCCTTTGAAGGAAATTAATGTTTTCAATCGTGATTCCTACTTGGAACAACTTGGCTTATATCCAGCTTCTTGTCGACAGCCTACGAAGGTTCTCAAAATATGAGCATCAGATCTTGATTCATGTGAACGACGGCTCTGATGGCACTCTAGAGTGGGTGCGTGAGCAGGGACTTCAGCACACAGCCAGCGAAGATAACGTGGGCATCTGTTTCGCAGTGAACCGTGCTGCCGCATTAGCAACCCAGAAATATCTTGTGTACATGAATGACGATATGGTTGTCTTGCCAGACTGGGATGTCGAGCTGCTTAAGTATGCCGAGAGCTTTGGTGATCAACGGTTTATGCTTTCTGCAACGATGGTGGAGCCTCGCGAAACTGGCAATAAATGTGTCGTTGTGGCAGATTTTGGTCAGTCGGCTGAGCAATGGAATGAGTCTTTGGCCCTTTCAACCGCTCATCAATTGACGCGATCGAATTGGATGGGGTCGACTTGGCCGCCGACATTGGTTCCAACTTGGATGTGGCAAGAGGTTGGGGGCTACAGTACAGAGTTCTCACCAGGTATGAGCAGTGACAATGATTTCACGATGAAGCTCTACCATGCAGGCTGCCGAATTTTTCTTGGTGTTGGCAGCAGCTTGGTGTATCACTTTGCATGTGTCTCTACAGGGCGCATTAAGAAGAATGATGGCCGTAAACAGTTTTTGCGTAAGTGGAGTGTTTCTCAAAGAGATTTCGACAAACGAGTGTTGCATCGTGGCGAAGTGGCACAAGCCTCGGCGGTGACGGAGTCTGTTGATCTTTCTAAGTTCAAGCTTAAAGCTGAACTAATGATTCGTTTGAAGCGCTAATGCTTCAGCGCAGTCGAGCCATCCACCCCGTCAATCCCAGCAGCCCTAAGCCGCTAACCAGTGCAAACGCAGCCATGTGCTGCTCTGCATCCATGGGATTAGCCAACCCCAAAGGTGCCAATAAAACGCTGGCTTGCAACACACCCAGTGCCATGCAAGCCCACGAGTAGATATTGGCAGATTTCGTTTGAAAAGGCCGGTGGCTAAATGCCGCCGACAAGCACGCACAGCCTTGCCACAACACCAGTGGCGCAATATAGGGCCACACGCCATGCCAGCGCGGGTCAAGCCAGCCTTGATACAGCGCGACCGCGCACGATAGCCCCAACACGATGACGCAGGCGAATGCGCCTAGGCCAATCCACCACGGGTTGGCCCAGGCGGTTTTCGTGGGGTGGCGGCTTTGTGCCAAAACCACTTGTGCCCACGCCATATGCACCACCGCTGGCAAGAAGCCCAGCACGCGCAGCAGGGCGCTCATCCAACCGATTTCTTCTGCGCCATACAAACGTTGCCACACGACGATGATGGCAGTGGCGAGCAACGCGTCTACCAGCGTGTGTGCCATGCGCAGTGCTGCGCTGCGGGGGTCTGATTGGCTTGTGTTGTTGGAGGTTTTCGTATCGTCCTGATGCGCTGGCTGTGAATCATCTCGTGCGCGCAAAGCAGGCACCAGCCAAGCTGCACCCACGACATAGCCCTGCAGGGCGGACAGCAGCAAGGTGGGGCCATTCCAATCTAAAGATGCGCCCACCAGCACGAAGGTGAGGGCGGTCGCTGCGGCAGTCACAGGGGGCAGCACACGCACAGCGGCTTGTTGCCATGCCGAGCCCGCGCGCAATGTGAAACTTTGCGCCAACATCCAACCCATTTGACAAAACGCCAGCAGCAGCGCCCACAGCAAAGCGGGCCATAGCGCGAGTTGACTGAACCACACGGCCAGCGCGGCGATGGGCAGCAAGCCAAAACCGCGCAACGCGCTGGCACGCCATGCGTGTTGCGCTGCAATGTGTGCGGGTTGGTGTTGGTTGGCGAGTAGCCCGAGTTGCGACTGGGCAAGCGCCAAGGTCATCCAGAAAAAACCAATTTGGCTGATGACCGAAAACTCACCCACTTCTTGCGGCGTGAACAAGCGCAGCATGAGCAACGCAAACGCGACTTGCGTGGCAAATGCCACGGCACTGGAGAGTGCAACCACACGGCTGGTGTTGCTCACGTTGAGGCGCTTGAGCCAGCTCATCGCCCACCGCCGAGCGGCCATGCAGGCTTGGGTGCTTCGCGCACGATGTGCAGGTGTTTCCAAATCGCAAGCTTGGCCAGTAGTTTGGGCCAAACCAACTCGCGCACATCGGGCACCACATAGGGGTAGGCCTCTAGCGCCTCGCCAAAGCTGTGCTGCCAGCTGGTTGGGTCGTCGCGCAGCAAATGAAAATTGCCTTGGTAGTGCGCCGCAAAGTAGCGCACCCACGAGTAGTCGTTGCTCACCACGGGCAGGCCCACGGCGCAGTACTCCAGCAGCTTGGTGGAGGTTTGTTGGTTGTATGGCTCGATGTTGCTCACCAGGTTCAAGCCCAACCGTGCACGGCGCAATTGCTGTGGCACTTGCGCATAAGGCACACGGCCTGTGCACGTCACGCTGGCTGGCAGTTGTGCGCGTAGTGCGTCGGGCACATCGCCTACCAGCAGCAAGGTGCGGCCTGCTTCGTGAATGCTTTGCAGCAGCGGCACAAAGGGCAGCAGGCGGTTCATCTCGCCCAAGTACACCAAGTTAAACTCGTTGGGCGGTATGCGTGCGTGTGCTGTGTCTTCTTCCGCCGTTGCATACGCAGGCTCGGGCAGCGCAGGTGCGGCCGCATCGAAGAAAGCTTGCGCCACGCCCATGTCGCGCAGCGCGTGCGGCACGCCGTCGTCAAACCCCATGCGCTCGCGTACCCAACCGTTTTGAAACAAACGGTAGTCGGGCTTGGGCTGTGTCCAGTGCTTCACAAAGTCTTTGAGCCACGCGTGGGGTGGTGCGGATGTGGATGCGTATTCGTGGATGTGAAACGCGTTTTTTAGGCGACGCGCTTCAGCGCTGGGCACACGCCCGCACATCCACCACACCACTTGCGCGTTGAGCGGAATGGTGGCACCTGTGTCATGTACCAAGGCTTGGTGGCCATGCGAGGTGATGAAGTCGACGTACGCATCTAGCTCGGGCAAGTACGCGGGGCCGCCGCGCACGAAGTGCACGCAGACGATCGCTTTTTGTGCATTAGCGCTCATAGACTCCGAGGTGCTCAACATGCGCGCAGCACCTCTTGCCAATTGCCCACAAACCCATCGATGTGATGGCGCGCCACGATGCGCGCGATGTCGTCACGCACTTGCTGTGCAGGCAGGCTGAGGGTGGTCATCACGGCTTCGGCCAGCGACACCGGTGCATCGCCACGGGCCAAGAGGTAAGGCGCGTCAAGGTCGTACAGCTCGCGCATGGCGGGGATGGGCAGCGACACGCAGGGCACGCCGCAGGCGAGCGATTCGAGGGCGGTCATGGGGCAGCCTTCGTAGCGCGAAGTGAGCAGCGTCATTTGCCACGGGGTGTACAGGCTCGCGCCGCTGGGGTGTTTGCCCAAGAAGTGCACGCGACCTTGGTACAGGAGGTCCATGCCATCGTGAATCATCTTGCGGTGCATGGGGCCTTCGCCCACGATGCCTAGCTGCGCTTCGTCAGGCAGGTGGCGTAAGGTGTCTAACAACAGGTGCGGACGTTTTTCTGGCGACAAGCGCCCCACATAACCCAGCAGCAAAGGTGGCATGCCTTCGCCGCCGTGTCCTGCATGCACATGAATGGCTTGGCCTTCAGGCATGGGGGCGATGCCGTTGGGCACCACCGTGCAGCGTTGTTGTTTGCCGAGCGTGATGAAGCTGAGCAACGAGTCTTGCGTGGTGCGCGATACGCACACAAACTGGCTGACTTGTTTGTAGAGCAACCGCAGCCAAAGTTTTTTGACCGCTGAGGTGCGGGCTTCGTGCAACACATCCATCAGCGGGCCATGCACCCAGCTGACGAGGGGTTTGCCAGTGATGGATTTGAGCGCTGCGCCGCAATACGTGGGGCCAAAGTTGTGGGTGGCCACGATCACGTCATGTTGTTTGGCTGCGCTGACCAATGCCGGCCATTGGGTTTGCTGCCAAGGCAGCGCAGTCACTTGCCAGCCTTGTGCGCTGAGGGCATCCGCCAAAGTGCGCGTCATGGTGTGCACGCCGCCCCATGACGGTTCTTCTAGTAGCAAGACGCGACGAACGGATGAAGTGCTGGTCATATCAGTCGCCAATCAAATCAGGCTTAACGTGCACCAAAACCGGTGCACACCGTTTTCACGGTCTTTGCGGCAATCAACAAATCGAGTGCGAGCGAGTAGTGCGCCACGTAATACAAGTCGTAGCTGAGTTTGATGCGCGTGGCGTCGGCACTGTCGACATAGCCTTGCT